>Ga0268299_1000178_pt1 | contig 251316 bp, 211 predicted proteins | sample NOBtaG_FD_193484 | JGI IMG/M metagenome (GOLD analysis project Ga0268299, IMG submission 193484) | Activated sludge microbial communities from bioreactor in Nijmegen, Gelderland, Netherland - NOB reactor | ecosystem: Engineered > Bioreactor > Aerobic > Activated sludge | place: Netherlands...
TTCTTGACGACACGTCGAATTCGAGTTGCAGTAGCCATCGGGCTCCTCCTGAAAAAAGACTTTGGTCAGTCCAACTTCAGAAGGATGCCCCGCTTTTCAATTTCCACAAGATTTCAGGCTACCTCGACAATCGTCGCAGGCGGAGTAACGTACATGGAGCATAATTGCCCGCCGCTCGACGGGCCCAATGGCCCACTTCTCAGCGCTTCAAATCCCCTAGTCATCTCGCGGTCCATTACTTACGACGGTGTCAATGTGCAGGCGATGTGGAGTGTTAGTTTTGGAATTGAATTGCAGGGGAACTCAAACCTCGTGATCGGAGATTATGATCTTACGGGAACTATTCAGCCTGACGGCTCAGTCGTAGGGGACATAACAGCTACCACCAGGCTGGGCGCAGATGATCCAGCCCCGTATGTGATTCGGCCACAATTCCTCATGACGCGGCTGTAGTCGGCTCTTGCCACGCAAACCCCCGAGGAATGCCCAGCCTTTTAGCTTTCTCCTGCTGTTCGGATCATCGCAAGGATGCCCGCCCGGATCGCCTCCGGCAGGTCAGGCCATGCGGCGATCACGTTCCCTAGATCGGAGTCGATTTCATCGCGGTTGCCGTGGACGTTGCTGGGCGCTGCGGTAGTTCGATTGGAAGTGCTTGTGTCGTCGTTACTTGCGGAATCGGGTAACGGATTTGCAATCCGCTCCCTTGGTCCACTCGGGCACGCGGCCGATTGAGCCCGCCGGATTCTTCCGGCAAGACGGTCAATTATCGTCTGCCCGGAGGATAGTCGTCAAGACGAACCGGTGGCAAGGTCCGAATGCGCACGCGGCTGAGGCCTTTCTTTCGCGGTTTACTCCCCAAGCGGCTATTCTAATTGGCTGATCATGGTTTCTCTCACCCACAGCATCTGCCCGCCCGAACCCGGCGAGTTCCTGCCCGTCTCGCGCACGCAGGCCGACGGCGGCCTGGTCAAGTTCTGCCAGCGCACGCCCGATGGCTACGAGATCGAGTCCGTCATCATTCCCATGGGCGCTCGGGAAAAGACTTGGCGCACGCTCTGCGTCTCATCGCAGATCGGGTGCAAGCGGGGATGCACCTTCTGCCAGACCGCGCAAATGGGCCTACTCCGCAACCTGACCGTCGATGAAATCCTCGGCCAGGTCCGCGCCGCCCGCGGCGTCTTCAACGTAAACGTCCGCAATCTCGTCTTCATGGGCATGGGCGAGCCGATGGACAATCTCGACAACGTGATCGAGTCTATCAAGACGCTTCATGACGACCACGCCAACCAGATTCCCCGCCGCCGTGTCACCGTCTCAACCGTCGGCAAATGCGAGGGAATCCGCCGGCTCGCAGCCCTTCGCTGGCGCAGGCTCAATCTCGCCGTCTCGCTCAACGCCCCCAACGACGACATCCGCTCGCGGATCATGCCCATCAATCGCGTCGAGCCGATGGCCCTACTCCGCGACGCCATTGAAGGGTACCCGGTCCGCGCCGGAGGCCACGTCCTGATCGAATACGTGCTCATTCGCGGCGTCAACGACGAGCTCGATCACGCCCGCCAGCTCGCCGAGTATCTTCGCGGCCTGCACACCTGCGTCAATCTGATTCCCTACAATCCCCGCGATGATTCCCCCTACGAGCCTTCCGACGACCAGACCGTGTCCGCGTTCCAGCTGGCACTGATGAACGCCGGTCAGCTCTGCTTCCGCCGCAATACCAAAGGCCAGGCCGCCATGGCCGCGTGCGGGCAGCTTGGCAATCTCGAATTACGACGCCGTGGCCTGGCTCCGCAATCGATCTGACAAGCCGCCGCACACGAGTTCAGCCATGATGGACCTACTTCCAGCGATCTACTCTTCCATGAGCGCCGCCACGAACTTAGCGATATCCCGTCCATCGACAATGTCGTTGCCGTCGAAGTCCGCCCGTCGCGGCCAACGCTCATTCACCCCCGTCGGGTTCAGGAGCGTCTCCACGAACAGCGGCGCGTCGTCGACATTCACCGCGCCGTCCGCATTGATGTCGCCATACCTCGGGATCAATGTGCTCCACGTAACGCCCGGCCCCCACATACGACTGATCGACTTCCACCCCTGTTCGACGAATGGATCTGGCTCACCCTCCGGAACCGGCCTGGTCAGGTGATCCGCAAACACTTCGTAAAAGGTCATTTCTGTCGGCGTCAGCAGTCGACCCGGGCTCTCCACGGCGAAGGCAATGATGAAATCCTTCTGCGAAGTCCCCGGTCCGGGCGTACGCACACCGTGAATCGCCTGAATGTCCGCCAGTGTCCGGCTGTTGGTGGGCGTTCGGGGCAGACCATTGCAGATCGGCGTCGTGTCATTGACGTAAATCGTTCCAACATCGCTTCCGTCGGAGAAGCCCGCCATGTACATGTCCAGAGGGGGCGCGCGGTAAACGCCGTTTCGTCCGAGGTCGCAGTTGATTTGATAAGTTCCGTCACCGTTTGCGATCCACTGGAATCCACCGACCAGGCTCGTGACGCTGCTCCCCGGCCGGTAATGCCCGGCCCCGTCCGTCAGTCCCAGCGAACTGTTGAGGCTGGAAGACCACTGATGCGTGATCTCATGCGACATGTTGCTCGCCCAGATGCCGCGGTTGTGGGTGTCAAGATAGTTGATGCCGAGCAGCACGCCCGAACTGCCGTATAGCCCGGTGGAATCGAAACTCGGCGCTCCGGTGCCCATGTAGTTGACACGGACCGTCGAGTGCAGGCCGGCGTAGAAATTCGCGCCATGGTTGTACGGCGTGCGTTCGAGCTTGTAGTTCGAGAAAAATGTGAGCATGTCGATGTCGTCCGGCACGACATCGTAGATGGGGAGCGTCAGGTTTGTGATATCACCGTTGAAGCGCATCACACTCTGCGTGTGCCGGCCCGATGAGCGCACGTTGATGACGTGCGCTGAGGCAACCACTTCTTCCGACAGGGATCGAATCTCGGTGGGCGGAACAGACTGATTGACGACACCGACGACCGGCGGAATCAGAAACTCGGTCACGGTCGAATTCAGTTCGACAATTTCAATCTTGTTCGCCAGCGTATAGGTTCCCACGCCCGCCGGATTGGCCGCATCACTTCCCCAGCCAAAGTGGGAGTAAAAATTCGCCTGCGGATGTGTCGAGAATGGACCAATCGTGTACACGAAGTCCCCGGCAACGCGGTCCCCGCCCATACCGTCATCCCGCAGCAGCAGAATGTTACCCGCCGCCGGCGGAACGAAGTAAAAACTCCACGGTGTGACCATGCGAACTTCGGATACCGGACCGTTGGTGTTCACTTCCAGATTGAATGGCTCCGTACCGCCCGCCCGAACCACTGCCGGTACGCACTCCCACCCGCGGAATCCCGGTGGGATAGTGTCCGTACTGCGCGGCGTCGCAGCCTGCGCGACGAGGTCATCGACGTCGCCCGAACCGCAGACCATGGGAATGCCCGCCTGATCGACCCCGGTGACGTGTACGTCGTCAAAGCCGGCGACCTCAATATCAAGTGGTGTATGATTACCGTTCGGCAAGGGAACCGAGTCATCCGACGCAAGTGCGACTGGGGTGTAAATGGCCGCCGATATTGCCGTAACCAACAGGCCCATGGCGCCTGATGACAATGAACGCTTTTTGGACTTTGCATAGTTGAACACTTCTTGACTCCCGATGGTTGAACCAACGCGCTCTCCCCGTCAAAATAGTTCGCAAAGCCCAGACGAAACCCATCATGAAAAGACCAACTGGGGAATCGATTATGGCCACCGACCACCCGCGACATGCCCCCAGTGCTGCTGCCCCGAGGCCCACCCTGACGAAAAAGCTGTTTTTCCGCCCCGCTGTCGGGCTCTGGGCGGTCCTGATGGCCGGCGTGGCGCCATCGGCCTTCGCCGTCCCGCCAAAGGTGACAAAGGCGGTACCCGATCTCGGCGATACTGACGTCGATCCGGCGCTCACCCAGATTGTCATCGAATTCAATCAGGACATGTCCCATGATGGCTTTTCCGTCTGCGGTGGGGGGCCCACCTTTCCGGAGGTGGTCGACAAACCCAAATGGAAAGGGCCGCGCGTCTTCGTCATCAACGTGCGTCTCCAGCCCGATCACGACTATGAGTTCAGCATCAACTGCCCGGCGGCCGCCAACTTCCGCAGCGCAGCCGGAGAATCCGCCGCGATCTACCCCATCTCCTTCCGCACAGGCTCCTCAACCACCAAGGCAGCAAAGCGTCTCACCTCGAAAGAAAACGTGGCCGCGATGGATGAGTGTCGTCGGTTGATCGACGAGGCTTATTCATACCGAAATCTTCGCAAGGTGAATTGGAACAAGCAGTTCAGGCGATACGCCACCAAGCTCAAAAAGGCCAGGACGCCCGCCGAATTCGCCCGCACGGCAGCAAAAGTCCTCGCCCCCGCCAAGGACGTCCACATGTGGCTCCAGGTCGAGCGGACTTCCTTTCCAACCTTCCAGCGACGATACAAGCCGAACTACAACCTCAGCCTGCTCCCCCAGATCGTTCCCCAATGGAATGACCACAACTCCGTCGTCTCCACCGGCCGCTTCGACGACGGCCCCACCTACATCCTCATCAAGTCGTGGGGTTCGAATAATCCGACAGATCTGGAGCCCGCATTCGCCGCCCTGTCAGCGGCTTCCCCCGACAAAGGCGTTATCGTCGATGTCCGCCCCAACGCCGGCGGCGCAGAGCCGCTGGCCCTCGAATTCGCCGGCTGCTTTGTCCGCGAGCCCGCGACCTATTCGCAAAGTGCGTTTCGCACCAAGCGAAAGAAAAGCGGCTTCGCCAAACCCGCACAAAGAGTCGTCGAACCGAACAAGGCCCGTCCGGCGTTCAAGGGGTCGGTGGTGGTATTGATGGGCAAAGGCGTGATGAGCAGTTGTGAGTCGTTCGTGCTGATGATGCGTCACGGCGCCAAAGCGCCCCTCATCGGCGACACGACATTTGGAAGCTCCGGCAATCCGAAGCCGCACGAACTCGGCAATGGCGTCACGCTTGTCCTGCCCTCCTGGAAGGACATGCAGCCCGACGGCACCGTCATCGAAGGCAAGGGGGTCGATCCTGATATCCGCGTAAAACCCACCAAGGCAGACTTCAAGACGAGCGACCCCGTCATAGAAGCGGCCATCAAGGAATTGAAAAAACGCGCCGGCAGCCGTTAGCGCAAAGGCCCCCGACTATTTCACGGGCTGCGCCGAAAGCAGCGCCGGGCCGATTCGCTCCATGGCCCAGTCAATGTCGCCCTTGTCGATGATCAGCGGCGGGGCGAATCGAATAACGTCTTCGTGCGCGTCCTTGCAGAGGATGCCCTCTTCCATGAACTTCTCGCAGAACCATCGCGCCTTCGGGTAGTTCGACTTGATCTGCACGCCGATCAGCAGGCCACGGCCGCGCACTTCCTTCACCGCCGGCGCGTTCACCGCCGCCAGCTTGCCGCGGAAATACTCACCCAGCTCCTTGGAGCGATGCTCCAACCCCTCGTCGCGAATGATCTCCAAAGCCGCCCGCGCCACTGCGCACGCCAGTGGGTTTCCGCCGAAGGTCGAGCCGTGATCCCCCGGCGAAAAGACGCTCATGATCTCCCGCGAGCTTACCACCGCGGAGATCGGCACAATGCCCCCGCCCAGCGCCTTGCCCAGGCACATCGCATCCGGCCGCGCATCGGGCCCGTCATGCTGCCACGCGAAGCGATACCCCGTGCGGCAAAGTCCGGTCTGGATTTCGTCGGCGATCATCAGGATATTGTTCTTCGTGCATAACCTGCGTACTTCGCGCAGATAGCCATCCGTCGGCACGAGAATGCCGCTCTCCGCCTGGATCGGCTCGACAAAGAACGCGACCGTATTGGGCGTGATGGCCTTCTCCAGCGCGGCCGGGTCGCCGAACGGAACCAGCGGGAACCCCGGCGTGTACGGTCCGAAACCGTCACGGTACTGCTCATCGGTGCTGAAGCTGACAATCGTGATCGTGCGACCGTGGAAGTTGCCCTTGGCGCAGATGATCTCCGCCTTGTCCTTGGCGACCTTCTTCTTGTAGTAGCCCCACTTGCGCGCCATCTTCAGGGCCGTCTCGCACGCCTCGGCCCCGCTGTTCATCGGCAGGACGGTCTCGTATCCCGAGAGTTCGCACAGCTCTTTGCAGAATGGGCCGAGCTGATCGTTATGAAACGCCCGGCTCGTCAGCGTCACCTTGTTAAGCTGTTTCGTCGCGGCGGCGATGAGTTTCTCGTGCGTGTAGCCGAAGTTCAGCGCGCTATAGGCCGACAGCATGTCGAGGTAACGATTCCCATCGACATCAGTAACCCAGCACCCCTCGCCGGACTCGACGATGACCGGCAGCGGGTGATAGTTATGCGCGCCGTAAGAGTCGGCGATCCGGAGATGATTCTGCGTCTTCGATTCTGCGGCCGCGGTTGTGCTCATGTCTGGCTTGTTTCCTTCGAGTTTGCCTGGCTCGTTGCGATTCGCGAGGCCCCCGCGAACTACCCAGGCGGAATCCTATCCAATCAATCTGCCACCCGCAACAATTCCCACCTGGAAGGCCGTTATCAATTGCGGCTCACCTGATTTATCGCCGATTGCCGACACGCACCGTCCCTTGCCCCCATCCGCGCAAGAGCTAGAATGACCCACCGGTTCGGCAGCGACCGACCCCGCGAAGTCCCCGTAGCTCAACTGGACAGAGCGTCGGCCTCCGAAGCCGAAGGTTGCAGGTTCGAATCCTGCCGGGGACGGTTATCACTTTTCATGTCGAATCTTTGACAAACCCCCACGGACGCAGAATCCCCCGCCAAAACCCAACGCTTGTTCTGTGCGGAAAGCCGTCACGAATCGGGCGCTGAGGTCGTTGACGTCGTCGGCTGAGACGCCGGTTCCGGCTTTTCAACCAGCAGTCCGTCAGTCACCACTCGGTCGATCGCATCGCAGAAAATGTCCAACTCCTGCGTAGTCGTGTACACGTTCGGCGAAACGCGAATGCCCTTGAAGTCTTCGTGAAGGATGGGTGTCACGATGATCTGATGTTTTTTCCACAGGTGGTCCGTCAATGCGACCGGCGGGACGTTGGCGATCTCCATCGTCGCCAGGCCGCACGAGTGCGACGGGTCGAGGTTCGTGTGAAACCGAACGCCTTCGTACTTGGAAACCCGAATCGCCCAGTAATCACGCAGCCACCGGAGCCGCGCTTCCTTCCGCTGGGCGCCGATGCCCTGGTAAAAGGTCAGCGCCTCGGAAATCGCAAGCCGCGGCGCCGTCGGGTGCGTGCCGATCTCCTCAAACTTGCGAATGTCGTTCTCTTTTTCAGCCGGGGCCGCCTGGAGCGGCCACAAATCCTTGATCAGTTCGCGTCGAACGTACAAAAAGCCCGTGCCGATCGGCGCCGTGAGCCATTTATGCAGGCTCGTCGCATAGATGTCGCATTCCAGGTCGCTTACCTGATAGACAAGGTGGGCAAAGGCGTGGGCCCCGTCGACGATCGTCCGAATCCCTCGTTCCTTCGCGATCCGGCAGATTTCCGCGACCGGGAGTATCTCGCCCGTGATGTTGACCACATGACAAAGCAGAATCGCCCGCGTCTTGTCGGTCATCCCTTGCTCGAAACGCTTCACGACCTCCTCGGAGGACGTGATCGGCACCGGGAGCTTGATCTGCTTCATCACGATGCCTTCGCGCTTCTCCCGCTGGGCAATCGTGTTCAGCATGCGCCCATAGTCCTGCGTCGTCGTCAGGATCTCGTCCCCGGGCTTCAGGCTGATGCCGTTCAGGGCGATCTGAAGGCTCTCGCTGGCGTTGCGCGTGATCGCCATCTCTTCTGGGTCGCAGCCGAAGGTCCGGGCAAGCCGCACGCGCACCAGTTCGACCTGCGGATCCTGCTCGTGCCAAAGGTGCTTAGACGGAGCGTGATTCGCCCAGTCTAGCTGCCGCTTCATCGCCTCATGGACAAGTCGCGGAGAGGGGGAAACGCCGCCGTTGTTCAGGTTGATCAGCGATCGATCCAGATCGAACGCCTGCTGGATGTGTGCCCAGGAGCCTTCGTTGGAGGCAACCGTCGCTGGTTTCTGACTGGGCGGCGCGGCCTCCTGTGCCCGGGCCAGGTGGGTCCGCCACGAGTCACTCAGACATACATAGGCCGCCAATCCGGAGCCCGCTGCGGTCCGGAGAAATGAGCGACGAGTCGCTTCCATACATCTAGCTCCCGAGTGCGCCCATCTCATTTCGAGGGCGGCACTCGATCAAGCCGGCGAGTATTGTCGTCCGACGCTTCAAACGCGGCGCGACGCGCCGGTCGCGGTGCGTCCGTTGGCCGACGACCTGAATCGAGATACGATATCCGAGAGTCCGGCCGCTGGCGAGTGCCGCCAATCCACCCTGAATGGAGGGTTTCGTGATGATACACGTGCGATACAACCTGATCCTTTTCGCCGCAGCCGCGGCCGTCTTCGTTGCACCACGCCCGGCAAAGTCTCAAAGCCCCGGGAAGTCCGCCGATCTGGAAACGCGCTACCGCGAAACCGCCCGGAAGATCACCGAGGCCGCGCTTCAATCGCAGGGGGCATACGACAAACTCGTCGAACTCTGCGACGACATCGGCCACAGGCTCAGCGGTTCGCCCGAACTCGAAAAGGCCGTTGACTGGGCCCAGAAAAAAATGCGCGAAGACGGACAGGAAAACGTCCGCGCCGAGCCCGTCATGGTTTCGAAGTGGGTTCGCGGTCGCGAGTCGCTCGAGATGATCGCACCCAGAAAAGCGTCCCTATCCATGCTCGGCCTGGGTATGTCTGTCGGTACGTCCGCCGACGGCATCTCCGCGAGTGTCCTCGTGGTCGCCGACGAAGCCGCGCTGGAAGCCGCCGGCGAAAAGGCCGCTGGTAAGATCATCCTCTTCAACAATCCCATGCCCACCTACGACCCTGAAACCGGGTCGGGCTACGGAACCGCCGTCCGCTTTCGACACAAGGGCGCCCAGCTCGCGGCTCAACATGGCGCCGTCGCGTGTCTCGTCCGCAGCGTCACCGCCCGAAGTCTCCACTCGTCCCACACCGGCGCAATGAGCTACGGCGACGCAGTAAAGAAAGTCCCCGCCGCGGCGATCTCTGTGGAGGACGCGGAAATGATCTCCCGCCTCACCGCGCGCGGCATCGACGTTCGCGTAAAGCTCAAGATGGAGGCCCGCGAAGAAGGCCAGGCCCGGTCCGCCAACGTCGTCGGAGAGCTCCGCGGCCGCGAAAAGCCCGACGAAGTCGTCGTCATCGGCGGCCATCTCGACTCCTGGGACGTCGGTCAGGGCGCCCACGATGACGGGACCGGCTGCGTCATGGCGATGGAGGCCATCAACGTTCTCCGTAAGCTGAACCTCACCCCGCGCAGGACCATCCGCGTTGTCCTCTGGACTAACGAAGAAAACGGTCTCGCCGGCGGAAAGGAATACGCCCGTTTCCATGCCGATGAGTTGGCGAATCACGTCGCCGCTATTGAGTCCGACGCCGGCGGCTTCGAGCCCCGTTCCTTCAGCGTCGAGTGCTCAGATAAGAAGGTGCAGGAAATCGCCGCCCGGCAGCTGGCCGAAATCGTCAAGCTTCTTCGCCCGACCTGCACGATGGACATCTCGCAGGGCCATTCCGGCGCCGATGTCAGTCCGATGAGAGACGCCGGAGTCGTTCTTATGGGCCTGTCCGTCGAAGGCTCCAAATACTTCGACTACCACCACTCCCACGCCGACACGATCGACAAAGTAGACCCGACGGAACTCTCAAAGTGCACCGCGGCGATGGCCGTGATGTCCTACGTCCTCGCCGACATGCCCGAAAGGCTCGGCCACGAACCCGAATAACCACCCCCAAGGCGCGCACATGGAGCATCTATCTTCTATGCGATGTCTGCCATCAAACCCACTCCTAGGCCGCCGCCCTCAGACCCCAACCCGCGCCCAGCCGGCCCGGCAGGTTTCCAACGCCGCCGCCTCCGTTTCACCAAGAACCATCTGAATTGCGAAGCGCCCCAACACATGCCCGCCGCAAGAGTTGGCACAATTTCCGCGAGGCTTGTGTCACCTTATGTCACCTTGGCGTTTGCACGCCCCGCCCTCTTAAATCAGCTCAATAATGCACGCCGGGAGTCGATTTTCCGTCGCGGTATGTCACCTTGCAGAGATGACAGGGAGTGTCGGTGACAATGGCCATCGCACACGATTCGCACCGCGGCGAAGCCTCGACCGCCAGAAGCATCGTCTCGAAGGCCCTGCTGCCCTCGCCGAACAGCTTTCGATCGGCCACGGCCGTATTCCCGATCATGCCGACTTCGCAGCCGTCGCACCAGCCGTACCGTTCGGCATTCCGCCGGCAAACGGCGCACCCAATCGACTCGGTCGTATGGACCTTGCCCTTGCCCAGCACGTACGTGAGCTTTGAGAAAAAAGCGAGCTTGTTGATCCAGCCGGTCTTGCAGTGGTTGCAGAAGCCGTCGACTTTCACCGCAGCCTGGCACTCGGAACACTTAATCGCATCGAGCTGCAACTCGTGGCCGTGGGCGTCCATGCATTCAAAGAGAATCTTCGACTTCATCGCCACACCGGCGACATAGCCGACCTTGCAGGACTCGCACCACTGATTCTGCAATCGCGCGCGGTCGCAGCTTTCACACGCTTCGGCGGGCGCCCGATCGCAGGCAGAGACAAAGGGCAGAAGCAAAATGGCCGAAAGCGGGCGGCAGGACATGATGACAACCTTCAATGGGAGTTCGTCCCACGTCGGCTATACCCCAAGGCGGGGCGCGGAAGCAAGCCGGGGCCCGAACGCGGCGCGTGGCCGCCCGGCATGCCGATCCGCGCGGGCGGAGCGGGAACGATTCTGGTCGGCCTGCCCCTAGTTGAGCAGATCGTCCACGAAGGCAACTGTATTTGCGGCGAGCGAACCTTGGCAATACTCAGAGCAGACCGGCTTGTCGCCCCCGATGGGCGCGCCGAGTTGAGCTCGGACAAAGGCAGCAACGTCACCGCCGTCGAGGACGCCGTTGTCATCGCAGTCACCCAGCAAGGCGCAGCCGACGTTGATGGTGCCCGTCTGCCCGGCGTAGTTGGTCGGCGAGTTGCAGGGTGTGGTGAGCGAACGAGTAAGCGAATGAACGCCGTCGGAAGGGAGAAGTCCGGCCGCATATGTCCAGGCATCGAAGGGCGTATAGGACACGGTGTTGGCGGCTCCGGCGGTGTTGATAAACGGAACGCTCCCGGCCGGGAATACATAGTCTGGAGTCGGCGCACCGGGAAGTCCCACGAACGCCGGCGTCGCAAAGAGCAGCGTCTTGAAGCTGGTGGGCGGCGTGCGACCGGGCGGCGGAATCAGGAAGCTTCGAGCCGGGTTTGTGCTGGTGATGTTATGGCCGTTGACGGCTGTTTCGTTAGCCCCGCCGCCCGTCTCGCGAATCTCAACAAACTGGATCGTACCCGTGGAATCGGTAAAGACTTCGTTGATGTCCCACGTATGGCCGCCGGCCCACGCCAGGCCCACGGGTATCGAAATGAGACCGATCGCGATTACACAAATCTGAGTTTTCCGAAGGTTCCTACTCATGACTTCTTCCTCCAGTTCCACCGTTGTTTCCAGAGGAGACCCGCCGCACGCTCGCCCGGTCCCCTCATGACCACTGATCGTAAAAATGGGAACAGGGCTCCCCGAGTCCGCACTAAAGGAGCCCATCCCATCCTTCTGAAATGTCTCAGTGAGGAAAAGTTCTTGCCATGAATCCGGCTTTGTCATTCGAGCCGGCCCGCTGGTTGCGGATTGCATGTGACCCTATGCACAGATTCCACCCGGATCGGCGGAATCCTTCAAAAGGCCACTATCTGTCGCCAACTAGACGCAGGTCCTTAAGGATCGAGAACACGATGTCCCGTGTCTTAGGCCCCATCGCGTCCAGCCCCTTCGTATTGGCGGCAAAGACGAATTCCCGACGGCCGCTCTTGAGGTGTCCGACGAACCAGCCCAGATCGTTCCGTTCGTATGAGCAGCCGGTGCCCGTCTTACCGCTGAAGACCCAGTCGCCGCTGCGGTCCACGACGATCAGGTCGCGCACCTGCTCCATCGCTTCGGGCTTGATGGGCAGACGATTGGTGTACAGGCGTTCCATGAATGAGAGCTGCTCCTCAGCGGAAATCTTGTGCGAGGAACAAAGCCAGAACTGGTCGATCCCCCCCGACATGTCCTTGTTGCCGTATTCGAGTTTGTTGAGATATCCCTGCATCCGTTGGGCCCCGATCTGCCGGGCAAGCTCCTGGAAATACCAGACGACCGACACGCGCACGGCGCTGCGAAGCGTGTGGTCCTTTTCGCACTCCTTGCGATTCTGCGGCTTGCCGTCCCACTTGAGCAGCATGTCCGGCCCCGTCGCGACGCCGCAATCCAGCGCGATAAGAGAATTGAAAATCTTTGAAGTCGAGCAGGGCGACAGCCCCTCGTTGCAGCGATTGGCTTTGTACCGAATCGTGAAGTCCTGCCCGATCTCCTTGAGGACGAAGCAGCCGTCAAACGGGCCGAATCGGGCGGCGAAATCGACGAGGCCCGAAGCAGGTTCGGTCGAAGGCGGCGGAGCGATGGCGAGTACGATCGGCACGAGTACGGACGCGAACATGACAGACTCCCTTCTGTATGACACCAGCGGCAACGGGGATGATACGCACACGCGGACCGGCGGTTCGCCGGAAAAAAACAGCGAGTCGCCCGGCACGCGCCGCACGCAATTCCTGCGCGGTCAGGTCGGGCCGATGCTATGGCACCAGATCATCCGTAAACGGCTGAACGTCCAGTGCATCCAGCAACGTGTCGTGGTTGCGATCGTACATACAGGCCAGGCCGGGATCCGGCGGGTCGGAGAGCAGCGTGGCGACGAACAACTCAATACCCGTCCACTCCGGTTCGCAGGGGTCGAGCATCAGATTGGCATTGCAGTCATTCACATAGCCGGGGCGGAAATCCAGACCCGTCGGAGCCGGGAGCGTGCCGTCACCACGCACATAAGATCGGATGAAAACGCCGCTCGTCGCGTTGTACTCATAGACGCGAATGTTCGCCGGGTCCGTGCGCACAACAAAGACCGAACCAGCAGGTCCGACGCGGATACCCCACGCACCGATCGGGAAGATCTGCTGATTGAACACCCGGATGAACGCCCCGGTTGCGCCGTTGTATTCAAGCACGTTATTGCCGTTGAAACTGGAGACCAGCAATTCGCCATCCGGCTTGAATGTCAGGCCGCGAGGACTGCTGAGTCCGCCGCTGCCCGCACTGACAAACGTGCCGACGAGTGCCCCCGTCACGCCGCTGTATTGAATCACCGTGTTGTTATCGCTGGTGACAAACAGGTTGCCGTTGGGGCCAAAGGTCAGACCATACGGGGATGACAGACCACCGGAGCCTGCCGCGACGAAAGTGCCAAGGAGCGCGCCGGTCGAGCCGTCGTAGCGGATGACCGAGTTCGTCAGCCGACTGGCGACATAGAGGTTTCCATCCTGGCCGAAGACAAGTGACGACGGTCCGCTGAGTCCGCCGCTGCCGGCCGCGACGAAAGTCGTGGCTGCGCCGGTGTCCACGTTGATGCGCAGGATGCGATGATTGCCGTGGCTGGCGACGTAAAGCTGCCGATCCGGACCGAAGACACAATCGTGAGGATCAAGAACGGCGCCGGCGCCCATGTTTCCAACGGGATATCCGCTGGTGCTGTAATACTCCCTGACATAGTCGGCGAGGTCCGCGACAAAGAGGTTGTCGCCTCGCCCCAGTTCTATCCAATCAGAGATGCTGTTGGCATTGCAATCCTGGCAGACGTCCGGCGTGACATTGCGATCGACATCGACAAATCCGCCGCCGTTCACATCCGACCAATCCAGAATCCCGTTGCCGTTGCAGTCCAGGTCGCAGTCATCCGGCACGTTGTTGCCGTCGGCATCGTTCGCCGGGAACAGGTCGCACTCATACGGGTCGGGCAGCCCGTTGGAATTGCAGTCCGGCTCGCAGGCATCCAGGAGGAAGTTCCCATTGACGTCGGGCGCCCCGCCCAGGATTTCGTCCTCGTCGATCGTGCCGTTGGAATTACAGTCCTCGCATTCATCAGGGACGTTGTTGAAATTCGTGTCGAGACTGCTCTTGTTGCTGATGTCATCAAAGTCGCTGATACCGTTGCCGTTGCAGTCGTAGTAGAAGCAGCCGCCGGCAAGCAGCTCGGATTCGATCACATCCTGCACGCGACGATGAAATCGCACGTCGGTGTTGGTCGTCCCGCCGGGAAACGTGTGGCAATAGCTCATGATGGTGCCGCGCGAGGGGATGCCGTTTCCGCAGTCGTCGATCGTCGGAGAATACCCATCATGAGTGTGATAGGTGCCGCTGTTGTGGCCCATCTCGTGGGTCGTCACGATGACGTCCCAATTCCCCAGGTGCGAACCCTCGATCGGGCTCGGGAATCCACCGAGCAGAAATGCGCTGATGGCGTATGCAAATCCCTCGCAGGTGCCGCCGACGTATCCAACTCCCCCGTAGCCCGTATCACGGCGACCGGAAAGCATGTGGACGTAGTTGAGCCCGAATGTGTTCTCGTTGTTGAACCAGTATTCGTAGAATCCGAACAGGTCGGTGGCTTCAAACGGTTCGCCGCCCGCAGGCCAGAGTCGAACGAAGGTGAGATTGAAGCGGACATTCAAGTCGCGCTCGTAAATGTCGCTTCCGGCGGCATACAGGGCGACGACGTACGACACGGCATCCATCACGTTATCAAACAAATTGACGTAGGACTGGTCACAATCGACGGCGACGTTCGCGATGCGCGGACCGCGGATATCCGTGATGCTCCCGCGTGGAGCTACAGGAGGCGAATTAACTGGATGGGGCGCCGGCCCGACCCCGCAGAACTCAGGGAACTCCGGCAGGGCGAAATCGCCGGGTCCTTCGTGGATGGTGAACAACCGCCGACCGTTCGCAGCCCTGCCCGCGCCACGGCTGGAGAGAAAGATGTCTCTGCCTTCAAAGTGGACGGATCCGTTGGTGAGACCGGTCGCAGACACTGAAAGGAACGCGCGAGATCCAGGGGCGCCTTCCACATGTCCACGATAAAGGACGATGTCAGGTAGTAGTAGTTCGGTTTGGCCGCCTGGCCCCATCGAAATGAATCGCGTTTGCGGCGTGGTCACCTCGAAGCGGGTCATCAACAGGGGTAGCGTGGTACCGTCGGCGAGCGGCAGCATGAGCCTTCGGTTCCCAATTCCTTGTTTAAGCAAAACAAACTCTGAATCAGGGATGGCGGCACGGAGGTAACTCCCTTGTGGCGCCAGTGACTGGATTCTGATCGGGCGCCCAACCGTCGTTTCTGACGCTAGTTGGATTGGCGTCTCGGCGATCAACGTACCGCACGCGGCCATGACGCCAACCACTGAAGCAACGAAAGCGGAAATAGAGAAACGCTCGGTATCTGACAACATCATGAATCGGTCTCCCCGAATGACGGCGCTGGGCCGCATGGCAAGGCTCGCATGCCTTCATGATAACGCGAAGACCGGCGTAAAGATGCCGACGTGCCTGTAGATTCTCTCAATAAAAGGGGGGGGTGTGGACTATAACACGGCAAAGCCGACCACAGTGGGTCGGCTCTGCACCGAAACGGGAACCAGGATTAAGAACGCGACGGCGCGATCAGGGGCGGCGGCGCCTTCGAATGAAAAGAGCGGCGCCAAGGAGCAGCGCACCAAGCGTCGCCGGCTCCGGCGTCACATGCAGCACCTGTCCGCCCGTGCCGATGGGACCCAGGAGCGTTGAGGCAAGCAGATATATCTCGCCGTTGGCGTCTTCGCCGAACCCCTTGACGAACAACCCCAGCGGCAAGTCCATCGGTCCGTTGATGAACTCAAATATCTGTGAGGGATCGCCTTCCATATCGACATAGAACAGCCGACCCGCGGGGGTGGCAAAGCTCGTGCTGAAGTCCCCGAAGACATACTTCCCGACCAGCTCGGGGAACAGAGACCCGCGATACACAAAGCCACCGATGATGGAAATGCCGTCGGTGTGGTCGTATTCCGCAATAGGATCGAGCAGCGGCTCGCCGCCGGCACCAGTCGAACTGCACATGGCCGGTGGTGTATTCGGATTGAGCGGATTAAAACAGTGGAAGCCCTCGCGCGTGACCCAACCGTAGTTGCCGCCGTTTTGAACTTGATCGATTTCTTCGAAGCGGTTTTGGCCGACATCCGCGACGAGCAATGAGCCGTCTCCGCCGGGGCCGTCGTCGAACGAGAGCTTGAATGGGTTGCGGAACCCATACGCATAAATCTCATCCAGGCCTGGCCCGGCCGCGAATGGGTTGCCCGCCGGGATCGCATACTCGAGACCCATTGCGGGCGGACCATTGACGTCGATACGAAGTACCTTTCCAAGCGGAACGTTGGTGTTCTGCCCATTGCCGATCGGCCCATGTGACGGAGGAACATCCGCAAGTCCGTCGTGCGCCCCGCCGCCGTCCCCCAGGCCGAAGTAGAGGAATCCGTCCGGGCCGAACTCAAGATCGCCGCCGTTATGATTGAACTGCGGTTCGTCGACGCGGAACAAGATGCGCTCGGAACCGGCGTCCGCGAGATTTGCGTTCATGGGATCGACGGAAAACTCCGAGAGGCGTTCCTCGTGACATCCGCGCGATGTGCCGAAACATGGCTCGCCGGCAACGCCGGCGCGCGGTGCGCTGTAGCGGACGAAGAAACGTCCGTTGTTCGCGTAATCGGGATGGAAGGCCATTCCGAGAAGGCCGCGCTCGTCGAATCCAGCGGCCAGCATGGGCAGCGACGATGTCAGATTGAGGAAAGGGGTCGGAAGGAGCATGCCGCTGTCGACAATTCGAATGTGCCCGTTCTGATCGGTGATGAAAAGCCTGCCCGTTCCATCATTGGGAGAAGTGAGGTCAGTCGGCGAAACGAGGCCGGTGGCCACAGGTTCCAGGTTAACGGTGATGCTGCCGGGTTGAACAGCCGCGTCCAGAGTTGCCGCTGACGCGCAGATCGCGCTGAGAATCGCAAGACCTCCGATGAAAACTCCCGGCTTGCCTGGTCGACGGTTGGACATGTCATGCTCCTTTCGCCATTCGATGGCAGACTCTTTCGCCCACACAGACAGTGTGAGAGAGAGATAGATTGGGCCGGGACGGAGTGGTTGGACGAGGGACGCGGGAACAGCATTCCCCTCCAAAACGAGTGATGTCTCTGCTCGACCGATTTCTTGCACGGTTTGCAGTGGATTCATTCGGTGCGGGCGAAAATTAACAGACACGCATAGGATATTGCCCGTGAGGCAATCAACACGTGACCTGACCCTAATTGGGATGACGCTGCGAAATCTCGACCGCCAGCGCATGCGCACCCTACTCACTGCGATGGGTGTGGCCGTTGGCACAGCATCGATTGTCGCGTTCGGTAGCATCGCACGGGGACTGTGGGCGTCGACACAGGCGTCGCTGCGTTTCAACCAGGGGGACCTAATGGTCTTCCAGCGCGGCGTTTCCGCGGACATCTTCAGTTCACTGGATGAACGCGAGACGACGGCCGCGCTTTTGGCCGATCCAGCGGTCGAACGCGTCACGCCGGCGCTTTGGCAGGTGATGCCGGTCTGGCCCACGCCGTTTTGCTTCATCATAGGTCTGCCGATCGAGGAAGTGCAGCGAAACGCCGATCGCATCGTAGCCGGGCGTGCGATCGACTCTGGGAATGAAGTCGTGCTCGGCGCCGTGGCCGCGAAAACCCTCCGCCGCGTCGTCGGCGAGAAGGTACAGATTTCTCATCGCGTGTTTACCATCGTCGGCATTTTCGAGACCGACGTCGTTTTCTTCAACGCCGCCATCGTCGTACCGTTGCCGTCTCTGCAGGAGGTATGCAAGAAGGCTGGTCAGGTCACGAATTTCCAGGTCATGCTCAAGCCGGGAATCGATCCACGGAATGCGGCAAATCAACTGGAAAGAGCCAACGCCAAAATTGTAGCGGTTGCCGGGGCCGACCAATACAGAAAGGTCGATCAGGGGCTGGAGATCGCCAACTCGGTCGTCGGCGTCATTGGCTTTCTTTCGATTGTGATCGGCGGGGTGATCGTGATGAACACCATGTGGATGTCGGTGCATGAGCGCACCCGGGAAATCGGCGTTCTGCGAGCCCTCGGCTGGCAGAGTCGGCGGATCGTCACGATGGTCATGATCGAGGCGACCGGCGTCGGCCTTTTGGCCTGGGTCATCGGCTCATTCGGCGGGGTGGGGTTGGCGATGCTCTCGGCGAGGCTGCCGATCGCCGATCAGTTCGTTGATCCGGTATTTGACTGGCAACCCTTCGCATGGGCCATGGCCGTGGCGGTCGTTCTGAGTGCGCTCGGCGGGAGCCTTCCCGCCTGGCGAGCGTCGAGAATCTCCCCGGTGGAGGCCCTGCGATATGAATAGCACCGACCAGTGTCACCATGGCGGCATTCTGGCGCGCGGCCTCGTCAAACATTACGAGGGCGGGCGCGTCAAGGCGCTGGACGAGCTCGATCTTGATATCACGTCGGGCGAGTTTGTCGCGATTTGCGGCCCTTCCGGCTGCGGCAAATCCACGCTGTTAAACATGATCGCGGCCATCGACCGGCCGGACGCGGGCCGGATCGAAGTCGGCGGCACGGATTTGTCGTTGCTCCGCGGCCAGGCCGTGGACGAATTCCGCGCCCTTGCGGTCGGGATGGTCTTTCAGCTTCACAATCTGTTGCCGAATCTATCTGCAATCGAGAACGTGCAGGTGCCAATGATGAGCCGGTGCGATGCTCATCGATCCTCGAATCGTGACACCGCGGCAGGGCTTCTGGACCGCGTGGGCCTCGGTGATCGCCTCACGGCCCTGCCGACGACGCTTTCCGGCGGAGAGCGTCAGCGCGTCGCCATTGCCCGGGCACTGGCGAATCAGCCGCGCGTCCTACTCGCCGATGAGCCGACGGGCGCCCTCGACTCAAAGTCCGGGGATCGGCTGTTTGATCTGCTTGATGAATTGCGCCGGGAACGACGCATGACACTGGTCGTCGTGACGCACGACGCCCGAGTCGCCGCGAGAGCCGAGCGGATCGTCTCGATGGTAGACGGCCGTATCACGGCCGAGCCGCTGTGACACTGTGCAGCATCCTCGCTACCATATTGTCTGAGGGACTGAAGGAAAATCGAGTAAAGGTAAGCCTGAATGGATTTCTCACTGAACCCTGAGCAACAGGAATGGCAGAACGCGGCGATCGAGTTTGCGAAGGCGTCGTTAAACGATGACATGATCGCCCGCGATCATAATGCCGAATTCAACCGCGAATTTTGGAACCGTTGCGCCGAGTTCGGCGTCCAGGGCCTGCCGGTCCCGGAGAAGTACGGCGGCACGGGCGGTGACGTCGCCACCGGCATCGCCGTGATGGAGGGCCTGGGCTACGGATGCAAGGATGCCGGCTTGCTCTTCTCCATCAATGCCCACCTTTGGACAAACTCCGTCCCCATTCTGCTCTACGGCAATGAGAAGCAGAAGGAAAAATACCTTCCCGGGCTGTCCAACGGGTCGCTCATCGGCGCCAACGGCGCCAGCGAGCCGGAGAGTGGTTCCGATGTCTTCGCGATGAAGACAAAGGTGGTGAAGCAGGGCGGCAAGTATATCCTCAACGGTACGAAGATGTTCGTGACCAATGCACAAATTGCCGACGTCATCGTCGCATACGGCACGCTGAATGAAAGCATGGGTGTCCTCGGCGTCTGCGGCTTCATCATTGAAAAGGACTTTCCCGGCGTTTCGATCAGCCGCAAGCTTGAAAAAATGGGCTTGCGCACGAGCCCGATGGCCGAATTGATTTTCGAGAATTGCGAAGTTCCCGCCGAAAACCTCCTCGGCCGGGAGGGCCGGGGCGCGGAGGTGTTCAACTGTTCAATGGAATGGGAGCGGAGCTGCATTCTGGCGAGCTGCCTGGGGACCATGCGCCGCCAACTGGAAAAGTGCGTTGAGTACGCTCGGATGCGCAGGCAATTCGGCAAGCCGATCGGCAAGTTTCAGTCGGTGGCCAATCGCATCGTCGACATGAAGCTGCGACTGGAGACGGCGCGGCCGCTCGTCTACAAGATCGGCTGGCTGAAGGATCAGGGCAAATCTGCCGTCGCAGAGGCCGCGATGGCGAAGCTGTACCTGTCGGAGTCATTCGTGAAGTCCTCGCTGGATGCCATCCAGGTCTTCGGCGGCTACGGCTACATGACGGAATGCGAACTGGAGCGCGATCTGCGCGACGCGGTCGGAAGCCAGCTCTACTCCGGCACCTCGGAGATTCAGCGCAACATCATCGCGTCGATGCTGGGATTGTGATTGGGCATGGCCTGACCCTGCATGAAGGCCCGGCCGAACTTGATTTTACTCATCGCTCGCACGACGGAGCAAATCGGCCACGGTGATCTTGCTAAAGCAGTCCTTGAGAAGGCGGCTCATGTCGCTGCTGGCTCGATCGAGCATCGACTGCACGCTGGGCGGCAACCCCTTTACTGCCGGGCCTTTACTGCGGCCCTGCTTCAGGGCTCCGACCCCGTCGAAGACGTCAAAAAGTGAGATTTTCTCCTCTGATCGGACCAGCCGAAATCCGCCTCTGGGCCCCCTGTCAGATTGCAGCACCCCCGCCCCGGCCAGTTGGCTGAGAATCTTCGCGACGTAGGCTTTCGGCAGATGGTGCTTTTGAGAAATGTCGTGCGCCCGGACCCCCAGCTCCTCGCTCGCACGCTGTTGCCGAGCGATTTCATAGATGGCCAGCAACGCATATGCCGCTGTCTTCCTGCCTAGCATTTCTTCTCTCCGTGGATTGCGATCATTGGGTGGTTGAATCGCGATGGACCACGGTCGTGGTCAGATGGCGTATGGAGACGTGGTTTGCGCAAGGTCGGTGCTCCTGACCTCCGACTGATGGATGTTAGGTGTTGGGTTTCGAGTTCGCTATAATTCCTGCGCTTACGTTTCCTCTCACACGGCGGTCTGTATTTTCGTAAATTGCCGCCCGTTTCGCTATGAGGGAAAAACCCTAGTGTCGCGGATTTCTAATGACGGCTTGATTCGACCCTGGCTCCGCGCACTAGGCGCTGACGACCTCCCGGCAGTTCTGGATATTGAAGGTCGACAACTCCGTCTTATTAAAACGTTCAAACATGATTTTTTCGCCGTCACGGGACTTTATCAGGGAGAGGCCGACAAGGTCGTGGTCAAAGTTGGCAGGAGAGCGACACTCTTCGGACTTCCCATGTTGTGGTCCGGCAGACTCCTGGCCGACCACGAGGCCCGACTCTTCCATCTGATGCGGGGCATCTCTGGAGTCCCGGCGTTTCGTGGTTGGTTGGGCCCGACAGGCATCCTCCACGACTACGTCGAGGGACGGCCGCTGCAAAAGGAAGACACTGTCAGCGATGAGTTCTTCCCGAAGTTGTCGGCCCTCATCGACGCCGTCCATGCCCGCGGCGCCGCCTATGTCGATCTGGAAAAGCGAGAGAACATCCTCTTGGGCGACGACGGCCTTCCTCACCTGATTGATTTCCAGATCTCCTGGTTCGTCCCGGCGAATCGCGGCGGCGAAATCTGGCCGTTTCGAATGATCCGTGACATCCTCCAGGCCTCGGACAAGTACCACCTGATCAAGCATTGGCGACGCCTCCGTCCCGATCAGTTGGCCGGGTCGCAGATTGATGGCTCGTATCGGCCTCCTTTTTGGATAAGATGGCACCGAACGATTTTTCGGCCTCTCACGCTGCTGCGGCGGCAGATTCTGGTCTGGCTGGGGGCCCGGGATTCGATCAAGGTCCGTTCGCCCGGTTGATCTCGGCGATGAATGGGAGTTGAAGCATCGATGACACTGACCGCTTCGCAAAAGGACGTAGTCGAGAACTTTCGGGGATCGATCGAGGACGATCTCTCGTCGGATAGTCGTTTTTCTGGTTTAGCGCGCCATGATCGTCCGGACGGCTCGACGCTGGCGACGCGATGGCAATCTGCCGCGAACGAGCATGTGTGGTTCGAGATCGCGGTGCGCCCGCTCATCCCGCAGATTCGCGTGGGCATCCTGACCGACGACCGATGGAAGAGCGAAGACCTCGAGGAGAAGATCGAGGAGTCCGGCGACACGATGCGTGAGTTCGTGGAGATGGGCTTCGAGGAGGCGGGGCTTGAGTGGCTCGAACCGCCGGTGGAGCATTACCGCGAAGAGATGAAATTCTTCTACTTCTCGACCGCCTTCGAACTCAAACGCCTGGACGAACTCGACGACCCTGCCGTTCGAACAAAGACGCGGCAGATGTTCGACGGATACCATCACGCATTTGGGCCGTTCCTCGAATAGCTCTTGTGGATGGACCGTCCCACTCGCCTCAGTTGCGCACGCTTGTTAATTTCATCCGGCACAGAGACTAAATAAACAGGTTCGCGTTCGCCGTGGAAGTCGCATCGAGATAGGTGCCGACCCCGCCGATTTCGATGCCGTCCATCAACTCGTCCTTGTGAATGCCCATCACGTCCATCGACATCGCGCACGCCACCATGCGCACCCCGCCCTTTTTCGCCGTCCCCATCAGCTCCCCGAGGGGCGCCACTTTCTTGTTGCGCATCGTCCGTTTCATCATGGCCGTGCCCAGTCCTGCCATGTTCATCTTCGACAGCCCCAGCCGATCCGGCCCGGCGGGCATCATCCAGCCAAAGAGCTCATCCATCAGCGGCTTATCGCCTGAAGGAGCGCCTTGCTTTCGAAGCACATTCAAACCCCAGAAAGTGAAGAACAACGTCACTTTCTGCCCCATGGACGCTGCCCCATTGGCGATAATGAACGCCGCCATCACCCGATCGAGATCGCTCGAGAAAACAATGATCGTCTTGTCCCGCGCGGATGCCTGAGGTGTCTCCGCCGCGTCCCGCCCGGCCTGTGCTCCGGCGTGCTTGCGAATCGTCGCAACAAAATGTCCGTTCTCGGGCCGGACCTGCAATAACTCGTTGCCGGTCTGCCGACACCACGCCGGAACATCCGCCGCGAATCCCGGGTCCGTCGACCGGATGCGCAGCACATCGCCGTCCGTCAGGGCGCGCAGTGAATCGCAAATCGCGACGATCGGTCCCGGACACTGTTGACCTCGAACGTCGATTTCTTTCGTCGCGGCAACTTCGACGGTCTTACCGGTGGCGCTCATGGGAGTCGCGCTCGTTCCCCCCGCAGTTGCATTTTCTCCGCTGTCATCCTGGCACGCTGTCGGTCCATCGCACGGCGTAGCGGGTACAGCTTGCGCCTCCGGATGGAACATGCGGTAAGTCTTGTACCCTCCTGAGACGTTGCGCACGTCGTAGCCAAGCTGCGACAGTATGCGCGCTGCCGTGTAGCCGCGAAGCCCGACGGCGCAGTACGCCAGGATCGGCAGGTCCTTCGGCAATTCATCGGCGCGACGTCGCAGCTCGTCGATCGGAATCAGCGTGGAGTCGGGAATCGCCCCGGCCTCGTGTTCGGCATTCGTTCGAACGTCGAGCAGCAGGCCACCGATCAGATCGTCGGCGTGGGCGATTTTCACATCACCGCGGACGACATTCGCGGCGATGAAGCCGGCCATGTTGATCGGATCCTTGGCCGAACCGAACTGCGGCGCGTACGCCAGTTCCATCTGCTCCAGGTCGAAGACGGTCATTGACGCCTGAATCGCCGTCGCCAGCACGTTGATGCGGTTGTCCACGCCCTGGCCCCCGGTGATCTGCGCCCCGAGGACGCGACCGTCGGCCTTGCTGAAGAGCAGCTTGATCGCCATTTGCTCGGCGCCGGGAAAATAGCCGACATGATGCGCCGGGTGCAGATAGACCCTCTCGTACTCGATGCCAGCCCGGCGAAGAACCTTCTCGCTCGCGCCCGTCATGGCGACCACGAGGTCAAACACGCGGACGATGCTTGTGCCTTGCGAACCGCGATAGGTAGAGGCCTTGCCGAAGATGTTGTCTGCCGCGATGCGCCCCTGTCGATTCGCAGGCCCGGCAAGAGGAATGAGCGTATCGGCCCGGGTGACGAAATCCTTGGTGACCACGGCATCACCGACGGCGTAGATATCCGGGTCGCTCGTCTGCATGTGGTCATTGACCGTGATGCCGCCGCGCTCGCCGATGGTCAGCCCGGCCTCCTTTGCCAATTTCGACTCTGCCCTGACACCGATGGAAAGAACAACCATGTCCGCCGTCAGCTCAGTGCCGCTCTTGAGCTTCGCCGTGACCGCGCCGTCTGCATCGTCGAACGACTCGACCGCATCGGACAGGTGCAGTTCAACGCCGTGCAGCGTGAGCTGTTGCGCGATGGCGGACGCCATCTCCTTGTCCAGCGGCGGCATGACCTGGTCGAGCATTTCGACAAGGTGGACGTTCATCTCGCGGCGGCGAAGATTCTCGGCCATTTCCAGACCGATGAATCCGCCGCCAATGACCAAAGCGCTTCGCGCCGACTCGGCGGCCTTCTTAATCCGGTCCATGTCCGGAATGGTGCGAAGCGTGAAAATCTTCGGATGATCGATGCCCGGCAGCGGCGGACGAATCGGCCCCGCGCCGGTGGAAATAATCAGATTGTCATAGGCCTCGTCGTATTCGCGGCCGCTTTCCAGGTCGCGAATGCGAACCTTCTTACCTTTCCGGTCGATCGCGAGCACCTCATTGCGAACGCGAACGTCGAGATTGTGCCGCGCCTTGAGGCTCTCCGGCGTCTGAAGCAACAGCTTCGCCCGGTCGGCAATCTCTCCGCCGATGTGATACGGCAGTCCGCAGTTGGCGAATGAAACGTAGGGGCCGCGTTCAAGAACGACGATCTCCGCCGACTCACTCAGGCGCCGAGCCCGGGCCGCGGCGGTCGCTCCGCCGGCGACACCACCGATGATGACCAGTTTCTTCTGGGTTGCCATGCGATTGACTCCTGTTGCTGATGACGACCCCAACTGTCGAGACCCGCGGCGCTAGGCTTCGTGCTTGCGGATGCACTCCAGGATCTTCAGTGCGCTGGGGTTGGCGACTTCGTAATAGACCGTCTTGCCGTCACGCCGCGCGGCCAATAGACCGTGTGCCCTCATCAGATTCAGATGCTGGCTGCACGCGGCTTGCGAAAGGCCGAGGCGATCGGCCAGCTCTCCGACAGCGAGGTCATGCCCCGCGAGGAGTTCGACGATCTTGAGCCGATGGGCGTGGGCAAGCACGCGAAAAGCCGCCGCGCACCGCTCAAGGGTCTCTATCGAAATGCCCGATTTCGGTTTAATGCTCATAACATCATTATATCATAAATAATTGATATGTCAACCGGGAATTTTCGCCCCTTCACCCCGAATTCCCACAAGCGGCCTTATGACGCCGTCTTGCCCGGCGATTCGAGCATGATGTTGATCGGCCCGTCGTTCACGCTGTGAACCGCCATCGTCTCGCGAAACCGGCCCGTTTCGACGTGAATGCCCAAAGCCCGTAGCTCTGCACAGAATTGCTCGTATAGTTTTTCTGCCTGCTCAGGTGGGGCCGCATCCACGAAAGCCGGCCTGCGTCCCCGACTCGTGTCCGCATAAAGCGAAAAATTGCTGATTGCCAGCACCGCGCCGCCGACCTGACTCACGTCGAGGTTCATTTTCCCGGCGTCATCCTCAAAGATCCGCAGCGTGGCAATCTTCCTGGCAAGGAACGCGGCATCCTCAGCGCTGTCGTCGCGGCCGACTCCAACGTACAGGAGGAGCCCCCGATCGATCCGGCCCGTCTCCGTCCCATCGACCACCACCGCCGATGGCCCGACCCGTTGAACGATTATGCGCACGCCGTGTCGCCCTCACGGCTCGGCCCGCTCAGTGATTTGACGAGTTGCTGGGCCCGCTCGCGGACGCGCTCTCGCAATTCAGGCGGTCCCAGCACCTCCACCTGGCCGGCGTATCCGAGAATCCAGGAACTGATTTCCCGCAGCCCATCCACCGTCGCCTCAAACAGCAGCGACTGATCCGCCTGCCGGACGGTCGACTGGGTCGAATGCCACATGACCTCCTCCACGCTCGACGCCACCTCCGCCGTAAACAGCAGTCGTACCTGGTAAAGCTTGCCGTCGGGAATCATGCTCCATGCGTTACCGAAGTAAGCACGCTCGTCAAAACCGCCGGGCTCCACCTCAAACGTCTCGTCCAGCGGCGTCACACTCACGATGCGATCCACCTTGAACGTCCGCGTCTCCCCGTGCGTCGAACTCATCGCCAGCAGGTACCAGCCTCGTGACATGAAGATCAGGCGTCGCGGCTCTAGCTCCAGCGTCAACTCCTTGCGATCGTAGACGGAGTCGTAACAAACGCGCAGCCGCTTGCGATGCGACAATGCGTGGTGAAGCGTACGAAAAATGCCCGACGTCGTGTCCGTCGGCGTCGCCTGCGGAAATTGAACTGAGATCCCCTCGAGTGTCTTGCCGCAATGCTCCAGGACGCTCGCCGGAATCGAGCTCTCAATTTTCAAAGCGGCGCTCAGCGCCTTGTCATAGGCTGGGTGAATTTGACGGGAAAGGAACTTCCGCGTGGTCAGTAGTAGCGCCAGGGCCTCGTCAAACTCAAGATGCAGTGCAGGAAGAAAGAAGGAGTCTGAGATTGCATAGACGCTCTTGGTATGTTCGAAGCGATAAGGCACACCTGCCTGATCGAGCATCGAAAGGTCGCGAAAGAGCGTTCGGCGAGAGACGCCGATCTGGGCCGCGAGGGCGTCGGCGTCATACGGCCGGCCAGATCGCAGCGTGGTAATTAACTTCAGAAGTCGAACGACCCTGGAGACATTCATGTGACTATCGGGCGACCACGAAAGACGCGTCCTTCGATTGCGAACTGATCGTCACAGAATATTCGATCCGTAGGCGTTTTGCAAACTGGAAGCGGCCGCGATCAATAATACGACACCCAATATCAGGATCGCGCGACGATGTTCGCGACGCCCGGCCAGGCAGTATGCCACGCCCACCATCCCCAGTGTCGCCGGACGGACCCATCCAGCGGGCAGGGCGACCGGTGACAGGAGTGCCGTGATTGCGGCACTGGGAAGCAGGAGCATCGCCAATATCCAAAGCGGCTTCTCGAAACACCGCGCCTTCGATTGAACCGCCGACTCCGCCGCCAGTAGCACCGGAATCACCAGTCCGCCGAATACAACTGCATGATATTGAAGAAACCATCCCCGCAGCGCCGACGGCGGAATTCGCACAAAGACGAATGCGATCCCCGAAACTGCCACCGCCGCGCTCAGGGTGGCCATCGAGCTGGACCCGTCGCGGATGGCCGCTCGGGAAGCCAGGAGCACGATGAGCCCGATCGCGCAGACCCCCGACACAAGTCGCCCCCAACCGCGGTCGTCGCCGCTCGTCGGCACCATCTCTGGCCAAAGCGCCATTTGAAATGCCGTCAGCATCGCCAGCGCCGCGATGACGAATGCCGCTCGACGGGCATAGGGAATGAGCCGTCCGGCCGTCGTCCACGCCTCCTTGCCCAGAAGTTGCTGTCGCCAAAAGCCCGCCATCCAACGCCAGAAACTGAACATGATCGCCAACGCGAACAACACGGCGTTGAAGGTGGCGGGAATCCGGTCTGCATAGGCGTCCGAGGCGCCGACGCCGATGAAGCTCCCGATCAGGCACGCAAACAGAGCCGCCGCCGCCGTGAGGAGGCTGATCCCCAGTGCAGCAGTATTGGCACTCCATCGCCGATAGGTCATGAACATGCTGACCACGCCCGTCGCCGTCGTTGCCGCGACGCCCACGAACGCCGCCTCACGCCCCAATGGCTCGCGTCGCACAATGACGTAAACACCCAGGATCAGCACCGCCGCGGCCAGCATCGCCTCGACCTGGATGAACAGCGGCCATCGCGAATAGGGCGCCGATAGTTCCCCCAATCGATCCGGCCAGGCCCGATTCTGACGATTTCGGTAGAGCAAGTCCTGAAACAACGCCGCCGTCACAACCACGCAGCCCAGGCCGACCTGCAACTGGAGTGTCCAGCTCCACCATGTCGGTCGAAACCGCTCGAAGAACATGGACGACTCCCCTGTTCGCGCGGCCGCTTCGGGGATCATCAATCCGCTCCACCACACCAGCATTGCAGAGAGGATAAGCATCATCACCGGCTGCTGCGGTCGGCGTCCGGACAGCGTCCAGACAAGCACGGCGATGAGCAGGGCGATGATGTCCCACCATTCCTTCCCCGTCGGCTGACCGGCATGCAGCCATGAAGGGTTCAGGACGCGAGACAAGGTCAGGCTGACCAGTGTATTGAGCGTGAGGACCGCTCCCGATACGCCGGTTACCAGGGCCCATGCGAAGAAAACACGCGATGAGTGCGGCGTGTCCGTCTTGGCCTGGTCAGTCTTGAAGAGCGACGAGAACCAGCCCATCACCGCCCAAAGAACACACAGGGTCGAAGTGATGTGGCAGGCGGAGTACAGCGTCCACGCCGTCGCCTCCCGCGATACCACCGTCAAACCTGCCGCCAGGCTTACGGTGCCGACAAGGATGGAAGTTCCCAGTCCATTCGGCAGACGGCGATGTAGGGCCTGACACGCAATGCCCAACGCAATCAGAAAATAGGAAACCGCATCAGCATGCTGAATGACGCCCCGGACGAAGCCCGGCAGCGACTCGTCCATGGCAACCTGTGCGAGTGGAAGCATCATCCGTGAGGGTGGCTCTTGAAATACAATCGGGCGATTCGGAAACCGGCGAAGAGCACCGCTTACGGCTCTTCTGAGAGGACGACGTTGTTGTAGTCAAGCAGCGTACCCTTGGCCCGCTCAACGTCAATGATGCCCTGATTGTAATTCACCAGCGCGGTCAGAAGCCCCCGGCGCGCCTGGGCCAGACTGACCTGGGAATTGAGAATGGTATCAAGCTGTTCCGGGCTCTTTCGCTCCTGGCGCTCCTGAAGCGACCGAAGATTCTCGGATGACGAAGTAACGGCCTCGTGACTTGGCCCAAGCTGCTCGAAGTTCGTCTCCAGATTGCGGAGGGCGACGCGGCAGTCGGTGATGATGTCGTCGAGCGACCGCTTGTACTGGAACACGGCCTGCGACTGCTGCAGCTTTGCGATGCGAATCCCCGCACGTTCGCCTCGCTCGCCGAAGTTCCACAGAAACTCCATGCCGACATATTGGTCGATGAAATTTCCGCCCGTCTGCTGATCGAAGGCCTGATCGGAACTGGCGCCCAGCCCGTTCACCGTCATGCGGTACACCACGTCAAGCTGCGGAAGGGCCTGGTTCTTGGCAATTCCCAGTTGAAGCCGCGTGTTATCGACGCCCACGCGCGCCTGGATGATCTCCGGTCGGCACTCGATGGCGGTTTGCACCGCGTGATACCGATCTCGGAGGATCGCGGCCGTGGTGGGTTCGTCGATCGGAAGAATCTCGTACTCGTTCGACATCGGCCAGTCAGGATCATTCATCAGGTTGAGAAGCTGATCCTCGGCATTGCGAACGCGATTCTTCACGTCGATGTATTCAAACTCGCGGGCCTTGACCGCCGCCTGACTGCGGAACAGCAGCGTCTGATACGCGTCGAAATCCTTGCGAGCTTCGATCTGCGCCAGGGTCAAGTTGGCCTCGGCCAGCAACTCCGCACTCACAACCACGTCGCGTCGAGCGCCCACAAGGGCCCAATAGGCACGCTCGGCGTTGTTCAGCGTCTCGATCACTCGGGCCCTGAAGGCCTCCTGATTGATCTTCTGCTCATTCTTGCGAATGTTGATCTGGGCCCGATTGAAGTCGATGCCGAAGTTCCGCAGAACCGGCTGGCGAATCTCGGCCACGAACGTCTGCGTCCAGGAAGGATTCAACAGCTGAAATTGAAACCCGGGATTGTCGACACGGGTCATCTGCTGCGTCAGTGATACCTGCGCCCCGGTCGCCAGCAGCTTGCGAATCCCGCCGTTGACCACCGTTGAATCGGTCTGCGACGCAATAAGGGCCGAGGGCGTGGGCTGATCGGTGTTGTTGCGGTTGACATTGGCGAAGAAGGCCATATCGAATGCCGCCTCAGCCTGAACCACCTGGGCCGCGCTGATCGCCGGTGCATAGCCGTCCAGCCGAATCTGGTAATTGTTGGCCAGGGTTCGACGAAGACAGTCCGAAAGGGCGAGTCGAAGCACGTTGGGCCGGGAGATCTCCTTGATCTTCTCAAGGGCCGCTTCGTAAATCTTCTCGTATTCCCGCTTGATATTTTGGCTGAACCGAGTGACCTCAAGCCGCTTCTTGAAGACTCCGTCGGCCGTCGACGGGTCCGGAAGCTGAAGCCAGATCGTTGTATCCAGCGAGAGGTTGCCGGCCGACGATTTTGGCTCCCCGCTAAGCTCAACTGGTGCAGGGCGATCGACGGTCGCCAGCTCGGGCACAACCTGGCCCTGCGGGGCCTCAGCCATCCGATCCTGGTACTCTGCAACCTGCGCGGAATCGACCGTGGCCGCGTCCTTCTGACAACCGACGGTAAAGCAAGTAACCAAGGCTGCGGCGAACTGCACGATGACGTAGAGGGAAGTTCGCTGCATGGAAGGAACCGGTTCCAGAATCCTGTGCTTTTGAGGAGGCCGCCCCAAATGGCGAATCTCGAAATTCACCGTAGGGCCTCGCCTTTTAAGGGGGCCGACGACCGCTGTCAAACCCGTTACCAATACTGATACAACGGCAAAACTCCGGCAAACTCTCTAGTCCGTGGCCCGACTGAATTGTTTTTTCGGGTCCCGGGCATGCCAGGGCCCGCGAATCTGCACCTAACCCCTGGCCGCCCGGACCATCTGCCTCTAAGTCGTCCGCTTTCAGCAAAGCGCCCCAGGGCCCCTCGCCCGTCCTAATCCAATCCAAAGCCGCCTTTCCAACGAGGCTCAAGTTTTCGCGGCTTATGTTCCGATAGCGCTACGTAACCAAAGTGGAACATAATCATGGACGACTTGTTCCAGGCCATTTCAGACCCCACGCGGCGTGCCATCCTCCGCCTGTTGTCCGGCAGTCAGATGCCGGCGGGGGCCATTGCGGCCCACTTCAATCAGCAGAGGCCAGCCATCTCCAAGCACCTTGCAATCCTTAGGCTGGCGGGCCTGTTGACTGAGACCCGCCGTCGTCAGGAGCGACTCTACGCAATTCGGCCGGGCTCCCTTGACCCGCTTCGCGTGTTCATCGCGGAGATTCGTCCCCCCGAAGATGGGGTCATTCAGGCCGCGACCGCCAGAATCCTCGCGCGAGGACCCAGCAAGCTAGCCCCATCACCGCAAAGGCAAACCAACCTCTCCAGCGCAGTCACGATGCGCCATGCCCAGCCGATTACGCCATCGCCATCCGACGAACCCGCCGATTCAAACGCGCCGGAAAAACCAACGGCCGCTGCGAATCCGGTTTTCAATCTGGAGTTCGACTAGTCAGGTTTTCGCGCCGGCCAGGGTCGAAAATGGCCGTCATCTTCGGTGGGGGGGATTCACTACTCTGGGTTGATCGTAAACGTCGCCCCGCAGCCGGGCTTGGTGCATTCTGCGCTGCGTGGTTGCCTGCCTTGATGAGCCGCAGTGACGGCCCCAAGCACGCTGATCGCCGCATGAATGCACAGACCCTCAGGTGTCACGTCTGCGACATCGAATGAATCGCCCTTCCTGCAATCGGCAGGGCACGCACCCTTCGCAGGCGACTTTGAACACGACACCGCGTACTGCGAATTCTCATCGGCTGCTGTTGCCGATCTGGCATCGTCGGTCGGTCTCGGCTCTGAGCCGTCCGAAACGTCGATTTCGATGACATCCTCACCCGCGTCCATGGCGAGGTTGGCGAGTTCGTCGGCTCGAGCGTTGCCTTCACGCCGAACGTGTCGCACGGTCCACTTCGAGAAGCCTCGCAGCCGGGACATCGCCTCGTCAAAGAGGCTCTGAAGGCCCGGATTCCTGACGCGATATTCTCCGTTGATCTGTTTGACGAGCAGTTCGCTGTCCGAGTGGATAAGAAGCTGCTCCGCGGACAGGCGGCGTGATGCCTCCAACGCCTTCAGCAGGGCGGTGTATTCGGCGACGTTGTTGGTCATCCGGCCAAGGAAGAAGCCGGCTTCCAGTTGGGCCGCCCCTTCATCGTCGTGAATGACCACGCCGGCGCCGGCCGGACCGGGATTGCCCCTTGCCCCTCCGTCGATGTGGATCACCAGCTTCATAGGGGGCTCGTTCGAAATTCCTCTGCCGAGCGGTGGACCGGGAGGTCACCGCCGAACCGAATCACCGCCGAGTGCCGGCGGTCCCGGCAGAGTCCATGTAGAGGATGCGTCCACAGATGTTGCACGGCGTGGCCTCGTCGCGCGACAAGACGGCGTTGACCTGCTCGATGGTGATGGACATGTTGCACCCGTCGCAGGCGTATTCGGCGCGCTTCGGGTTCGTGCGGATCACCTTCGCCAATGCTTCGCCGTCGTTCTTGCGGGCGATGCGCTCGAAGATATCCAGTGCGCCCGGTGGGACCACCGCCGCCGCGGCCGCCCGTTCTGACATGAGCGCGTCGAGTCGACTCTTGGCCTTGGCGTTTGCCTCCTCAACCACCTTCTGGGATTGGTTGAGCTTCTCCAACTCCGCGGCGCGCTCCTCTTTGATCGCGGCCTGTTCCTGTCGTTTCTTATCCAGTTCGCCCATCAGGCCAAGGACCCGATCCTCGACCTTGCTGCTGTCGGCCTTGAATGTGTTCAACTGAGTCAGGATGGCGGAGTATTCTTTGTTGGTCTTGGCGGTCTGAAGGGCGGCCCGGAGTTTTGCGATCTCGGCCTCGCGCGATTTGACGTCGAGGTCCAGTCGATCCGTCTCCATCTGGCTCGCGCGAATCCCATCATGGGCGCGCTTAATCTGGTCATCCAACTCGGCGATACGCGACTCGTGCTGTGTGACGATTCGGGCCTTGCGGTGGATGCCGCGTTTGATCTCCGCGATCTGCAACTCGACCTCCTGGAGGCGATGCAGTGCGTCGAGGGTGGCTCCCATGCGAGGTCGAGTCCTTTCTTTGCTTCGGACGGACGTCGGTCATTGCAACGGACAGCTTGTCCAGAGCAAAGCTATTATGACCGTCATTGCGATCCGCGACAACTCCGAGACTTGGTGCCCGTTGCCGAAGCGTGACCACGACCCGTTGCCGCCAGCCGGCCGATACGCATTCTGGGGGCCAAACTTGGAAGCCAAACAAAGCAAACGCGCCGACGATGAGCCGACGCGTTCGCTCCCCCCATTGGGATCAGGTGCGTTGTCCGTAGCGCCGCGGGGCGCCCACCCGCCCCGGGCCGCATTCGGACAACACTAATTTTAGATTAAGGCGTCTACCGCGCTCATTCGTGAGGGAATCGCTCCCTTGGCGTGCGTGCCGTTTCGGCCGTTATGACTCGATTGCGGACGGACCGTCTCCCGAATACACAGCTCACCGGGAACGATCACCTCGATGGGCCGCTGACCCTGCCGCGCATCCAGCAGTAGCCGCACCGTCCAGTCGGCGATCTTATTCACGTCGAATTCGTATGCCGTCAGATTCGTCTGCTGCGGCGTCGCGTCCCCGGGCTCCATGATGCAGGTAACCGCAAGCTCACCGAAGGTCACCAGGCGGGCAACGGTCGTATCCGCGCGAGCCGCCGCAAGCGCGGACGAACCCACACAGACGATTCCAACCGCCGCCTTCTGCGTCGTCGCCGCATCCCCGTTGGCGTTCCCCATTTCGGCAAGCAGGCGACCCGGCCAGTCTTTTTCGCCTGTGTGAAGTCGAGTAACAAGGCAGTCGTGTCGCAGAGCCGCCGTTCGACAACCCGTCATCACCATGCCCGTTTCTCGGCCGTCCTGATCGCTTGTCAGCACCACGACGCGACGGCAGCCGAGAAGGAATTGGTGTTCGGCACAGCTGAATCCCGCCGCAACGTAATCCGGCATGACGGCGCTGAGCTTAAGATCTTCGGCGCAACCCGAAAGCACGATCATGGGTACATGGCGTCGCCATGCCTCGCGAATCATGTTGTCGTCGAGCCCGCCGTTGCCGCCCGAGAGCCGGTCCGCGGCAAACGAGATCAGCCCCGCGGTGGTCCGCCGATTTGACGAATACCACGAACCCACGGGGACCCTGCCGTGCTCATCGAGGCGCTCAATACGTTGACAATCCAGCCTTCGACCTTTGCGGACCAGGGCATTGTCAATTGCAGCGATCATCGCCTTGCGGTGAGGGCGCGACGGACAATCCGCGGCATCGAACAGATGGAATACCTTCTCCGACGATTCTGACGGAGATCGACCGTTTCCCTCGGCCACGAATGTGCCGCGCCCGATGACGCGGACGAGAAGTCCTTCGCTGGCCAGGTCGCACAGTGCCTTATTGATCGTTTTGGCGTTTGCTTCCAAGCGGCGACCGAGTTCGCGTTCTCCGGGCAGTTGGCCCGAAAAATCTCCGCGTCGAATCGCCTGACGAAGCTGCTCTCGAATTCTCTGAAACTTGTAGCTGAGTCGTCGGGCTTCCGGCAAACCCCTTTCCGCGATGTGCGGCAAGGAATCGTGCTGCATGTGCGATCTCCCATGTTTTTGCGAGGACGATCGCTCGAAAGGCTCGCCGATGGCCGCGGCGGCGCACCTCAGGGGCATGCCCTAAGTACATGCGGGCGCGCGACATACCGACTGCCTGTCTTGCGATGAACCGGCCAGATGGGCTTTCGCGAGTCGACTGCGGACGAAACCGAGTCGCCGCGATGGGAGATCGAAGGGGCGGGTAGGAGGCCTTCGAGAGTCCGTCGCCGGTTCAAGTAAATTCTTGCATATATCGGGCGTCAGTCAAGGACGAGTTGTGCGCCGGCTCGTTTTAGCCTTAACCAATGGACTGTAATTGGATTACGACCCGAAGGAGGGCGCCGCACTGCGGAATTGTCTGGGAAAAACACCCAGTCCTGGCTCAGTCGAAAGGCGCAATACACCACAATCGCCACCGATTCCTGTGAACGGGTCCTCGGCGAGCAAGAGGTGGCCGTCGAGGTCGAGCCAATCCACCAGCGGCCCCAGCTGCAGGGCGGCGGAGATACCCAGCGAGCTTTCCACCATGCAGCCGAGCATGATGCGCAGGCCCACGTCTCGAGCTTTGCGAATCATCTCCAATCCCTGTCGAATCCCGCCGCACTTGCTCAGCTTGATGTTGATGCCATCGACGTGACCTGCGAGACGGTCAACATCAACGGGACGCACACAGCTCTCATCCGCGACGATCGGCAAAACGCCTGCCTGCTTTAGTTTTCGTAACCCTTTGAGATCATCAGCCGCGATCGGCTGTTCGACGAATTCAACGCCGTATCTCGCCAGCATGGGCAGCTTTCTCAACGCCTCATCGACGCTCCACGCCATGTTCGCATCGACTCGGATGATCGCCGTCGGCGCCTCGCGTCGAATGGTGTCGAGGACATGCTCGTCTTGTTCGGTCCCCAATTTGACCTTGAGAATGGGAAACGACGCGGCGCTTCGAACGAGTTCAGCGAGGGCCCAAAGGTCTGATTCAAGTCCTAATGAAAAAGAAGTCAGCGGAAGGGTGGGGTCGGTCACCCCGAGCCCCTGCCAGGTCGGCTGTCCCTTCTTTTTGCCCTGCCAATCGAGAAATGCGGCGTCCAGACCCGCAATGGTCGCCAGTTGGTCGGAAAATTCGTTAGTAAGTTGCGCAATGGCGGAGCCAAGCTGGTCGGCGTCTGAAAGCGGTCTGGCGGCGATTTTGGAGAGCGTAAGCTCCGCGGAATCCAGGGTTTGACGGTAGGTATCCATGGGGACCACCTCCCCCGATCCCTGAACGCCGTCATCGTGGACTATTACCCAGATTGTCTCCTTATCCGTGCGTACCGCCTTCGATGTCCGGAAGGGTCGGGCCATCTTTAGCGTCATGCGCGACCACGTGATTCTCATCATTCGCCCTTTTCGGCCGATAACTAACGTGATATTCTCTCTGACCGCAAAGGGATTATGAGGTAGATGCCTTTGTTATGTAAGCGGTGGCCTGCCTTTAGCGTGGTTTGGGGCCGCCGCATTTCATAGCCATTTGAGAGAAATTAGGTGTTTCGTTCGATGGTCTCCCGGCGTGATCTGGCCAGCACCGGCCGCTCTTTCCAGGAGCATATTGGCAGCACACCGGTTTTCGGGTAAACATCTTGACTGCCCGAATGGTCCGCGTCTTGCTATTATGTCCGGTCTTGCTGGTGCCGCCGCTGCGGTGGTCCGCAGTAGGCCGGAGTGCTTGGCAGCGACCGGTTACCTCGTAGGAGATCGGATAGGCTTAGGAGTGCTATGTCCTTGCTACCAGTAAGAATCGCAGGCACCGGAAGTTTTCTCCCGGGTCCGCCGGTACCCAATGATCGGCTCGAAGCCATTCTCGGCCCGCTCGACAAAGCGCCGGCGAAGGTCAGGAGCTTCATCGAAAACCTCGGTCCCAAGATGCTCGATCGCGGCGGCGTCCGCACTCGACATTTCGCCGTGGATCCCGAGACGGGAAACATGACCTTCAATTTCAGCAGCCTTGCAGAGAAGGCCGCGCGAAATGCGCTCGAGATGGCCGAGATGGAGCCGCAACAGATCGATCTCATCGTCATCTCCTGCCCTTCGTACGATCAGAGCACGCCGCCGACCAGCACCCTGCTTCAGGAGCGGCTCGGCATTCAGACGTGCGCTGAAATGGAGATCCACTCAAACTGCACCGGCGTCGGCAAAGGGGTTCAGGTTGCATACGACGCCCTGCGAAGCGGTCGTTACCGAACGGCCCTCGTCGCCTACAGCCAGCTCTCCTCGATCTATCTTCGGAGCTGTTACTTCAATCAGCCCAAGATGGACAAGGTGCATGCGGCCCTGCGATGGATTCTCGCCGACGGCGCCGGAGCCCTCGTGCTTCAGGCCGGACAGAACGGCAAGCCGGGCAGGGAAATCGTCGGTACCTTTGTCGAGTCGGTCGGCGCAGGTCGCCCGGCAGGCATGACCGCCGGCGGCGCGGCCTCTGACCTGATGAATACCTCTCATCAGATTCCTGAGTTGTACGCCGACGGCACTCACCACCTGTGGCAGGACTTTTCAGCCGTCAATGACAATGCGGCCCCGCTCCTCCTGCAGGGCCTTTGTAACTTCACGGCTCAGCTCAAGATCAATCCCAGCACCGTCGACCACTACGTCGTCTCGATCCCCACCCTGCAGTTATACGAGGATCACATTCCCGCCTTTCTCGATCGACTCGGCATCACGCGCGACAAGATCAAGTTCCGCAGCGGGAAGATCGGTTACTGCGGCGGCTCCGCGACCCTGCTCCACCTGGACGAAATGATCCGCAACAACGAGATCAAGTCCGGCGAGTTGGCCATCGTCCACGCGGTCGAGTCGAGCAAATGGATGACGGCGGGTTTCGCGGTCAGATGGTAGCCCCTCCAGCCTCTACGCCCTCGGCCAAGCCGGAGAAGCCCTTCGCGCTGCGGGCGCTGGTTTACACCGTCGGCTTTCTCATTTTCATTCTTGGCGTCGTCCCCTCGGTGTTTCACATCCTGGGCAAGTTGCCAGTACGCGACTTACCCCTGCGGGATGAGATTTACTTTTTCTGGCTTGGATTCCGCCATCTCGTGGGAATCGGCATCTTCGCCGGCGGCCTTTGTGCCTATGTCGTCTGCTCCGCATGGCTGATCTTTCACGGTCGCGGCCCGCACGTCGAGTTTGACCCGCCCAAGGTCTTCGTTGCCACAGGTCCCTATCGCTGGGTGCGCAATCCCGTCGTGATTACCCTGTTCATCTGCGTCCTCGGCGAGGCGATCTACTTCGGCTCCATCGGCATGTTCGTCCTCCTCGCCGTGGGATGCGTCTTCGCCCAGTACCAGGTCACAAAGATCGAAGAGCCGCGCCTCCGCGAGCGATTCGGTGATTCGTACACCGCATACTGCAGCCGCGTCTCCCGTTGGCTGCCTCGCCCGCCCGGTGAGTCCGGCTCATCCAACCAGTGATGCGGCCGGCCGCGTCCCGGGTAAACTGCTGCCATGAATGCACTCGTCACCGGCGGAACAGGCTTCGTCGGCAGCCACCTCATCGAACACCTTCGCACCGCCGGCGATGATGTCAGGGCAATTGTCCGTCCCGGCAGCAATCGCGCATTCGTCGAATCGCTCGGCGCCGAAGCCGTTGATGGCGATCTCGACAATCAAACTTCCCTCGAAGCTGCCTGCATTGGCATCGATGTCGTCTTTCATTCCGCCGCCCGGGTGGAAATCGTCGGAACCTGGGACGAGTTCCAGCGCACAACCGTGGAGGGCACGCGCCGGCTCGTGAACGCGGCGAATGCAGCCGGCGTCCGACGCTTCGTGTTCGTCAGTTCCTGCGGCGTCTATCACCCGGACATCCTCGCGTCGGGCGAAGTCATCAACGAGTTCACCCCGTCTCCACCTCCGCCCAAGTGGTTCTCATACGCCATCGCAAAGCTGAAGGCCGAGGAAGTCGTCCGGACCGAGCTTTCGCCCGGAATCGAGTGGGTCATCGTCCGCCTCGGTTACCTCTACGGCCCGCGCAACCGAACGATGAAGACCTACCTCGAACCGGTCATGCGCGAGGGCATCATGACGCTCATCGGCACCGGCGAAAACGAAATGGCCATGGTCTACGTCGAAGACGCCGTCCGAGCGCTGGTCCTTGCCGGCAGTTGTCCCGGCGCGGCAGGCACGACGCTGATCGCCGGAAACACCGAGCGCGTCACGCAGCGACAATACTTCGAAGCGCTTGCCGACGGCTTTGGCATCCCTCGGGTGACGAAGAAAGTAAACTACTCAGTCGCCTTCATGGCCGGCTGGGTGGGGGAGTACCTGTTCAAGGATGGCATCAAGGCCGCTGCCGTGCGACGATCCGCCATTGCCCTGACAGGATTGCCGCAGCGCATCAACTGCGACTACACTCAGAAGCTGCTCGGCTGGAAACCGACAACAAAATTTGAAGACGGAATGCGGGCTGCATTCCAGTGGTATCATCGTGAATACGTGGCGGAAGTCATTCCCGGCTGAGTATTCCCGCTCGCGGCAGGATTCCTATCAAAGACACGGAGGTCCGAATGGCGACAGTAAGCAGATATGTTTCCGTCATAACCATCACCCTGGCGATCGGGCTCTCAGCTTGCGCGCCCGCCGGCGGTTTCAAGATCACACCGGTTCCCGCGGACCAATCGCTTCAGGAACAGGTCGTGCGGCGCGATACCGGATGGATCAGCGATCGCATCGCCCTGATCGACATCTCAGGCATCCTCATGAATTCCCACGAGCCGGGGATTTTCTCTGAGGGGGAGCATCCCGTATCCCTGCTCGTTGAGAATCTTGCCGTCGCAGCCCAGGACAGCCGGGTAAAGGCCGTCGTCCTTAGGATCAATTCCCCCGGCGGCACTGTCACCGCCAGCGACACCCTGTTCCAGGAGATCAAGGCGTTTAAGGCCAAGTCCGGCAAACCGGTGGTCGCCTATTTTCAGGATGTCGCCGCCAGCGGGGCGTATTACCTTGCCTGCGCCGCCGACGAGATCATGGCCCAGCGAACTACTGTGACCGGCTCCATCGGCGTCATCATGCAAATGGTCAACCTGACCAATACGATGGCTAAGCTGGGGATCGAATCGGATGCCATCAAGTCCGGGCCCTACAAGGACACAGGCAGCCCATTTCGCCAGATGCGGGCCGAGGAGCGGGAAATTTTTCAGGGACTCGTCGACGGTTTTTACCAGCAATTCGTGGGGGTCGTCTGCGAAGGACGGCCGAAACTCACCCGCGATGAAGTCCTAAAGTTGGCTGACGGAAGAGTTTACAACGCCGAGCAGGCCCTCGAAGCGGGGTTGATTGACCGGATAGGCACCCTGGCGGACGCGATCGACGCTGCGAAGGCCCGTGCCGGCCTGAAAAGGGCGATTACGGTTCGCTATCTGCGGCCCCTGGAGTGGGCTCCCAATATATACGCACAGTCGCCGGCCCCCCCTCTGGCGGGCACGAATATCAATTTTTTGAATCTAAACCTGCCTTTTTTCTGGACAAATAGGCCGACATTCATGTATATTTGGCGTTCAGAAGGGTGAGGCCGCAGCCGTCGCTCTGACGACAAAGCGCGGTCGCCGATGATTCTTACAGCAGCCATCGATAAAGTTGCTGTATAGAATATGTTAGCGGCGGCCCGGTTTTGGGAAGCTGTGGGCGTTCGCTCCGGGTGGATTCTTATCGGGAGAGCCCCGATGCCTCTGAGAGTGCAGTGTAGATTCTGTGGACGGATTCTCGTCCTCAACGATGCTTTCGCCGGCGGTCGCTGCCGGTGTCAGCATTGTCGCACTGTCACCGCGGTTCCATCTTCCCACCAATCTTCACCGGCCTCAGCTTCATCGCGACCTCCTCGCCCGCCTTTGATCGGCGAGGCGCCTACGCTGGCCAGCCCGGTCCATGCTGCCGCGCCAAGCGTTGCGGCAGCTCGCCGTCCGGCAAGTCCGGGTCTAAAGCGCCACCTTACCTTCGGACGTGCTTCGGCGGTCTTGGGCATCGCCGCGATTCTGGTCGGTCTCCCGGCTTGGTACTTCGCCTTAAGTGGCTCGCGTCAGCCGACCGTCCATCAGACGGTGACTCGCGTGGATACGGTTGCTCTTCCCGAGTCAACCACCGGGTTGTCCGGTGCTCCGTTGGCCCTCGCCTCCGCTGACCCGCTCAACACCTACTTCGGCCTTCCGCTCAGCGGCAGCATCATCGGCTACGTCGTTGACGGCGACTCGGCCATGACACCCTACATCCATGAAATCGCTTCACTGACCAATGCGGTGAACGCTTCGTTCGTTCCCGGCTCAAAGCGCTACGGTATCGCCCAGACATACGGCGAAGGCGGTGAGTCACTCATTGAGGTGGCCGAGCCGATCGGCGAATTGGAAGGCAGCCGCCTGACGATCTCGCCGCGAACATCTGCCGGCCGGACCAATCTCAGCGCCGCGTTAGGCGTCACATCCGGCTGGTATGCAGATCAGGTCTTCCTGATCATGGCCAAGACCGTTGATGCCGAAGAGCTTCAGAAGCTCGCCGCTACCGCCGAGCAAAGTGGTGCGATCGTCAACGTCATCGCTCTCGGTGAGGCCGCCAGGCAGCCAGAGCTTGCCGAAATCGCCGCGGCTTCACGCGGAAAGTTCGTCCCGGTCAGCGACTCCGCCCTTCGCGATCTCGTCGCTCGTCAGCGTGAGGCCCAGGAAGAGCGCAATCGCGTTGCCGCCGCCCAGTAATCTCCTTACCGATCGCCGCGGCTTATCCCAACCAACCCAATCATGATCGTTCGCAATACCCGCTTATGGTTTGCGCATGCGCGGACCGATCCCTCCGCGGCCCAAAGGTCCAGTCGGTCTGATCCTCGTTGATGAGATGATCCCCCAAGGCTGAAAGGTAATCGCGAGAAGGCCCCCGACATCGACAGGGGCCCTCTCACGATTCGCAAATTAGTGCTTCTTGCCGAATTGATCGTGGCACGCGCCGCAGGTCTTCCCGATGGCGCTGAACTTCTCCATCGACGCCTTGGCATCGTGCTTCTTGAGCGTCTTGGCCAGGTCGATGCACTGCTCCGACATCTGGCTGGCAAGCTTCTTATAGTCGGCGTGAGCGTTTTGGAATTGGTTGGCATTCGCCATCTCGGCCAGAATCCACGCTTTGATCACGGCATCATCCCATGATTCGTCCAGAATGCCCGCCTTGATCCCGCCGAACAGGTGCTTCTGACCTTCCATCATTTGCTCGAGTTCCTGTGCAGGCTTGAATGCATCCGCCTTCTTCTTCGGCGTCGATCGGGTCTGCCCCGGCTGGGCTTCTGCGCTGGGCAGAAGGCTCATGGCACATATCGCGCAGCACCCAATGGCGGCAATGGTCTTGATGTGTTTTAGATTCATTCTTACATAACTCCTTGTAATCCGGCCTCCGACACAGCGGTCTGGCATGAAGTAATGACGGGATCGCGACGACGGCGATCCTCCCCGATGAAAAACGTCGCAATGCAGATTAACGTTCGCGCACACGAAGTAAAGGCTACAATCCCCTCCATTCGGGTCTGCCCGCGTTGTCGGCCCCTGCAATAGGCGTAATGTGCCATGCCAAACCATGATATCAGTCGGCCGCGGCTGGCCGTGTGCCTCGACGACCTCAAATTGGAAATCCGCGAGGCCCTCGATGTGTCCCGTCGCCTCGGCTTTCGCGCCGTGGATGTCAGCGCTCTCCGCGGCCCCATCACCCCGGACGAGATGTCCCGCTCCGCCCAGCGCCATTTCAAAAAGCACCTGGACGACCTCGGGCTTCGCCTGTCGAGCCTGCGGGGCCCTCATGGCGGTAGCGGCTACGACGACCCCGTAAGCGGCGATCGTCGCCTCGACGCGATGCGTCGCATCATCGCACTGGCCTCGGAGATGCGCGTGCCCGCGGTTTCCACGCTGCTGGGCCCTGCTTCGAACATCTCTGATAGCAAGGCAGGTTCGCGCATTCGAGAGACGCTCAGTCTCCTCGCCGAAGACGCCGACCGCCTCGGCGTGACCGTGGCCATCGAGACGTCCGGCCTCAGCACCACCGCCCTGCGCGACCTGCTGGCCGAGATCAACTGCCCGGCTCTCATGGCCTGCTGCGACACCGGCGCCATGCTCATGCAGGGAGAGGACCCGCATCGCGTGGCCGAGCTGCTCGGAGGAAGGATCGGCCTGACACGAACGCGTGACGCTGTCGCGGGTTCACCCGGGGCCATGGGCCATGAAGTGGCGATGGGGGAGGGGCAGCTGAGTCCGCCGGCACTGCTCGCCTCGCTCGCCGAGGCAGGTTTCACCGGTGACATGGTGATGACACGAACCGGCGGCTCATCCATCGCCCAGGACCTCATCCGTGCCAGGACGGCCTTTGAGTCTCCCTCGTGATCAGACCGGGGCTTTGCTCAGCACAATGATGATTCAGAAGGGCGCATCGTCCGCCGCGCCGCCCGCCATATCCGTACCCCCGCCGTATCGGCCGGGATCGTAATCCGTATCGTGGATATAAGCCGGGGCGGCGTTATCGAATCGCGTAAACTGCGGATTGAAGTGCAGCTCCACGTCTCCGGTCGGTCCGTTTCGTTGCTTGGCGACGATCAACTCCGCCTTGCCCTTGAGTTTGTTGGCCAGGTCCATGCCTTCGGACGTGCCCGTCTTTTTCTTATTCAGGTAATACTCTTCGCGGTGCAGCAGGATGACCACGTCGGCGTCCTGCTCGATGGCCCCGCTCTCGCGCAGATCGCTCATGCGCGGGCGATTGCCTTCACGCCCTTCGACCTGCCGATTGAGCTGTGCAAGCGCGACCACCGGAATGTTCAACTCGCGGGCCAATGCCTTCAGGCCGCGGCTGATGGCGGAGATCTCCTGCTGACGATTCTCGCGCGACGCCCGGTCATACATCAGCTGGAGGTAATCGACAAAGACGATGCGAATATCGTGCAGCATCTTGAGCCGCCGCGCCTTGGCCCGCAGCTCCATGACGCTCATCCCTGCCGTGTCATCCACGAAGATCTTGTAGTTGCGCATGTTCCCGCAGACGAGCTTCAGCTTCGTCTTCTCAGAGTCGGTCAGCCGCCCGTGACGCAGCTTGTGCAGATCCACCTGGGCGTGCGAACAGATCATGCGCTGCGCCACCTGGAGCTTGCTCATTTCCAGCGAGAAGAACGCGCACGGAATGTTTTCGACGATGCCGACGTACTCGAGAATCGACAGCCCCAGCGCCGTCTTGCCCATGCTCGGCCGCGCCGCAACAACGATGAAGTCGCCGTGCTGCATGCCGCCGAGCATCGAGTCCAGTTCGGTAAATCCGCTGGGCACGCCGGTCAGCATGCCTTCCTCAAAGGCGTCGATCTGCCGCATCGTCTCGTCCAGAAAGTCGCGGATGGCGACCGCCTGGTTGCTCACGCGCTGCTCGGTAACGGCGAAGAGCTTCTTCTCCGCGTCGTCCAGAACGCTGCCCGCGTCGTCGTGCGAGTCATACGCCGCTTGAAGAATGTCGCTCGTGCACGAAACAAGGTCGCGCAGAAGGCCCTTGTCCCGCACGATTCGGGCGTAGTATTCCGCGTTGGCGGCAGAGGGGACGGACCGGCAAAGGTCGATGAGATAATCGCGCCCGCCAATCTCCTCCAATAGACCGCGCCGGCGCAGTTCGTCCTCCAGCACGATCAGGTCGATCGGTCGGTTGAGGTCGTAAAGGTCGATCAGGACTTCATATAACAAGCGATGGTCCGGTCGATACAATCGACCGGACTCATCGCGGGGAATGATTTGCAGCACAAGGCCGATCGCATCCTTGTCCAGCAGCATCGACCCCAGAAGGCTCGCCTCGGCTTCGAGGTCCTGTGGAGGGATGCGGCCGCCCGCAATCGGGTCAGTCGTCCGCGCTGCCGGGGTCGGTCTGGGTTGCGACGCCTGCGTCGGCGTTGTCGGCGACATTTGTGACCTCCGTTTCACCCTCAGCGTCAAGATCGCCGGCCAGTTTCTCCGCCACGACCCATACCTTGATCGTCGCCCGGATATCATCCGCCAGCACAACCGGCACTTCCTGTGAGCCGACTTCCTTGATGTTGTGCGACATCTTGATCTGGTCGGCGTGAACCGAATGGCCCTCCTGGACAAGCGCGTGGGAAATCTCCCGCGGGCCGACCGAGCCATACAGATGGCCGTCAGGCGTGCAGGCGGCGCTGATCGTCACTTCCTGACCCGTCAGGCGCTCGCACGTCTTCAGAAGCACCTCGCGGACTCGGGCACGCTCGGCGGCGGCGATCTTCTTGTCTTCCTCGATCGCCTTCAGATTCGCCTTCGTCGGCTCGAGCGCCAGGTGATGCGGCAGAAGGTAATTCCGGGCGTATCCCGACGTCACCTCGACGATGTCGCCGCAGAGGCCCAGTTTGACAATGTCTTTTCGTAAGAGCAGTTTCATGAATCAATCACTCCTATCCGCAAAACGGCATGAGGCCGATGAATCGGGCCTGCTTGACGGCGCGCTTCATGGATCGCTGGTGAGCCGCGCAATTGCCGCTTCTCTTGCGGGAGAAGAGCTTGCCCTGGCCGGAGACCAGCTTCAAAAGCGTGCCGAGGTCCTTGTAGTCCAGTTCCGTGACCTTCTCACGGCAGAAGCGGCACTTCGAGGGCTCGCGCACCTTCGAGCGCTTCTGCTTCTTGTCATCCTTTTTCTTGAACGACTTGTAGGGAGGCATTTTTTCTCTGTCCTTTCGTCGCGTCCGATTGCTCTCTTCAGAACGGAATATTGTCACCGCCGCCGGACGATTCGTCGATCGGCGGCATTTCGTCGTATCCACCACCACCACCACCACTACTAACGCTACTACTACCACCACCGCCGCCGCCGCCGGCACGCACCGGCTCAGGAGCCCGGCCGCCCGTGCGACTGCCGCGGTTCGAATCACCGGCTGGCCCGCCGATGAACTGGAAGGTATCGACCACCACGTAGAGCTTGCTGCGCTTCTGGCCGTCTTTTCCTTCCCACTGATCGAAGCGGAGCTGGCCTTCAACAAGGATGGGTTTGCCCTTGTTCATATATTGGTTAAGCGTTTCGGCCTGACGTCCGAATGCCCGGATATCCACATACGTCACGTCCTCGCGCTGTTCACCCGTCTGCGACTTCCACCGGCGGTTGATCGCCATGCCGAACTCGACGACCGGCGTATTGCTCGGCAGAAACGAGAGCTGCGGGTCGCGGGTCAGATTCCCGGCTAGGATGACCTTGTTGTAGTTCGCCATGCGTTGCTCCTTGCTCCTCGCGGATCGCCACTTGTTCTCAGCCGATCATTTGTCGTCTGCGTCGAGGGAATCCAGGTCGGGAACGTCTTCGTCCTCGTCGCTTGACTTCGCCGTTGCAGTCGCGGCTTCGCCTTCGCCGCCCCGATCGCGGCGATCACCGCCGAATCGGTCTCCACCGAAGCGATCGCCGCCGAACCGCTCGCGTCCGCCGCCCCAGTCATCGCCGCGCGACGGCGCCTTCGGCGGTGGCGGTGCGTTAAACGCCTTCTCAATCGCCTCCGGCGTCAGCTTGTCGTGACGCAGGATGATCACCCGAACCGTCTTTTCGCTCAGTTGCGCGTCGCGCTCCAAAGGCGCGATCTTCTCCGGCGCAGCCTCGAAAAAGCAGAGCATGTACAGCCCTCGCTTGTTCGGGCCGATCGGATAGGCCAGCTTGCGCTCGTCCCACTTCTTCACGCCGAGGACATTCGCCTCCGCGCGACCAAGCAAACGTTTGATTTCAGCCTCGGCCGCCGCTTCATCCGTCGCCATCGCCGGATCCATCAGAAACATCGCTTCATAGCTCTTCACAAGTCACTACTCCTTACCAGTTGCGCCGCACGGAAGTACGCTATCCGGGCATCCTCAATGGCGACGCGTCACGTCTTGTCGTTTTCCCGATTCGTATCGTTCATCGCCGCGGCGATTCCTTCCTTGATCCACTTTTCGACGGCATCGGCCGCCTTCGGGATCGCAGCGTCGATCGGTTCCCTTTCATCTTTCGCGAACGGCGACGTCACGAAGTCCGCGATATCGCCCCGGGCCGGACGCCCGATGCCAACTCGGAGTCGGGCGATTTCCTCGCTGCCCAGGCAGCGAACGATGTCGCCCAGTCCCTTCTGACCGCCCGCCGAACCCGTTGCCCGCATCCGCAGCTTGCCCAGAGGCAGGTCCACGTCGTCGGACACGATGATCACATCCTCAAGCGGCGTCTGAAAAAACTGCATCGTCGCCACGACGCTCTTGCCGCTCAGGTTCATATACGTCATGGGCTTCAGCAGGCAGGCCTTCTCGCCCGCCACAAGCCCTTCGAAAATCAGGCCGGAGAACTTGTCCTTGCCTGATCCAAGCTGCCAGCGATCGACCAGCACATCGGCGACGCGAAATCCCACGTTGTGCCGGGTCTCGGCGTACTGTCGCCCCGGGTTTCCTAGTCCAACGATCAGCTTCATGCCGCCGCTCTGCATTGGGCCATCGCGATGCCGGACGGCGATGTCTTATTCCTTCTCTGCTTCGCCTTCTTCCTTGTCTTCCTTGCCCTTGGCGATGACTTCCGGCTCCGTCGAAGCGCCCTCGACCGGTGCGGCTTCCGTTGACTCCGCCTGTACCAGCGGCAGACGAACCGTCGCAACCACCGAATCGGAATCGCTGGTCGCCGTGATCCCGGCGCCCAGTTGAAGGTCCTTCACATAGAGCACCTGGTCGAGTGCCACGTCTGACACATTCACCCGAATATGCTCGGGAATGCTCGTCACGAGGCACTCCACCTCGATGTCGTTCATTTCCTGTCGGAGCACGCCGCCGTCCGCCACGCCCTTCGGCGTGCCGCGAAGCTCGATCGGTACCTTGACCGTGACCCGTTCGTTCAGGTCCACCCGCGCAAGGTCGATGTGCAGGATGCTCGCCCCGAGATGGTCGTACTGCGCGTCCTTGAACAGGCACGGCTGGCTCTTCGATCCCAGGTCGAGCGTGACAAGGTGAGCGCCGTGGCGAAGCTGAATCTCCACTTCGCGATAGTTCAGCGTGACCGGCTCCGGGTCCTTCTTGTGACCGTAAATGATCGCCGGAAGCTTGCCGGAGCGGCGCAGGCGCATCGCAGCGCGGGAGCCCGCGGACTTTCGGGGTTCAGCCTTCAGTGTTGGAATGTCCATCGTCTACTACCTCTAGTCGTTGTTATGAAACAAACTGCTTACCGATCGATGCTTGTGAATCCGCGCGATCGCCTCGCCGAAAATGTCAGCCACGCTGAGCTGAACCAGATTCGGCAGACGCTTGCGCACTTCGTTGGAAATAGGGATCGTGTCGCTCACGGCGATCTCCGTGAACGGCGCATTGCTCAATCGTTCGAGGGCCGGTCCGGCAAACACCGCGTGCGTCGCCGCGCCGCGGACGCTCTTCGCCCCGCGCTCGATACAGACCCGGGCCGCCTCGCAGACCGTTCCTGCCGTGGCGATCATGTCGTCGATCATGACCACGTCGCGACCTTCGACTTCGCCGATGATGTTGTGAACGATCGCCGTGCTGCCGCTGGTGCGACGCTTGTCGATCACCGCCAGATCGCAGCCCATCTTCTCCGCGTACATCCGGGCACGCTTCACGTTGCCCACGTCAGGGCTCACGAAGACGACGTTCTTGTAGTCGAGATTCTTGAAATGCTTGGTGAACGCCGGTTCGGCCTGAAGGTGATCGACAGGAATATCAAAAAAGCCCTGAATCTGCGCCGCGTGCAGGTCCATCGTAAGGACCCGATCGGCACCCGCCTCGCGAATCAGGTTGCTCACCAGCTTCGCCGTGATCGGAACCCGGCCCTCATCCTTGCGATCCTGCCGGGCATAGCCGTAGTACGGCAGCACCGCCGTGATGCGCCGAGCCGAAGCGCGGCGTAGGCAGTCCATGAAGACCAGCAGTTCCATCAGGTGTTCGTTGACCGGCCGGCAGGTCGGTTGAATAACGAATACGTCGCGTCCGCGAACGTCGTCGTTCAGCTTCACGAACAGTTCGCCGTCGGGAAACGTCTCCGCATGGGCCCGGCCGGGGCGCGTTTCCAGATAATTGCAGATCGCGTCCGTCAGAGCCGGATTGCTCCGACCGCTGAAGATTTTGAGCTCGCCATCCGGGTTGATCATGGGTGAAGTCTCCTCATGGACAACCTGACTGCGCCGGCGGACGGCGCACCACCTGCACCGTTCGCTTGCTGGTCTGCTGGGACGTCATGCGATTGGCCACCGCGTCGAATCCGCCGCCAATGGCCGGACCGATCGTCGTGCCATCCGCCACCGCCGTGCCCGCCGCAACGTGCGAAAAAGGCCCGACCAGGCAACCAGCCCCGATGCTCGCGCCGCGCTCGATAAACGTGAACGGGCGAATCACCGTGTCGCGTCCGATCTCCGCGTCGCACTCAATCCACGTATTGCCCGGGTCAACGATCGTGACCCCGCCCTCCATCCACTCGAACTGGATGCGCCGCTGCATGAGACCGTTCACCATGGCTAACTCGGCACGCGAGTTGATGCCGGTCGCATCCTCGGCTGGCAGCTTGACCGGTGCGACGACGCGCTTGCCCTCGCCGCGGAGGATCGAAAGGGTGTCGGTGATGTAGTATTCGCCCTTGGCGTTGTTCGGCGTGATCTTGTCGAGCGAGGCAAAGAGCGCCTCAGCGTCGAAGCAATAATAACTGGGATTAACTTCCGTGATCTTCAGTTGAGCCTGCGAACAGTCACGATGCTCGACGATGCCGGTGAATTCACCCTTCCCATCGCGAATGATACGCCCGTATCCCGTGGGGTCGTCCAGCACCGTGGTCGCCAGCGAGGCCGATGCCGTCGCCGTGCGATGAGCCGTGATCAGGTTCTTCAGCGTCTCTGCATTCACCAGCGGCATATCCGCTGCGATCACCACGCAATCGCCTGAAAAACCCGCAAAAGCGTCGCGGCACATCATCACCGCGTGACCGGTGCCTTTCTGCTCCGTCTGCTCGACGAAGGTGACGCCCGGCTCCTGGTCATACGCCTGAATAATCGCATCCTTCGCGAAGCCCACCACGACAAAAAACTTCTCGATGCCCGCCGCACGGCATGCGTCCAGCACGTGCCCCAGCATCGGCTTGCCGCAGACCTCGTGCATAACCTTCGGAAGGTCGGTCTTCATGCGCGTGGACTTCCCGGCGGCCAGAAGAACGGCCGCGAGCCCGCGCGATGATTCCGATTGTGTTTGCGTCATCTGCGATCGTGTCCCAAAAACAGGGCGGCGAAAAAAACTACCCGGCGAGGACTCGAACCTCGACAAACAGGACCAAAACCTGTTGTGCTACCATTACACTACCGGGTAAATCGCGGTAGCGATTCGAAATCGTCCGACAGCAGACCGTCAATGGCACAGCCGACCGCGTTCAATACGCAGTGCGCGCACATGGGTCACTCACGATTCATCTTCCAAGGCAGCCGGGAAAGTCGGAGGACAGGTGCCCGCCGAAAATCCCAAGAGATTCAGCCCCGTTTGGGGCCAGACTGGACGCGGCTGCGATTGGGTCACTCCCAGGGCTAGTGCGCTCGGCCGCGTGCCGAATGCCCTTAGGTCGCCACCGCCTTCTCGGCGCCATCGACCTGCCCCGTGGGGAGAGACTACCGGCATTGGGAGCTTCCCGAACGCCGAGCGAGAAGTCTAATCCCCCGAAAAACCCCCGTCAACCGTGTGTTTTACGCCGATTGGGCATCACCGGTTTCCGCCCGTTGAAGCCCGCGTCCGAGAACTACTCCTTCAACCGCCGCCGGGCAATTGAAACGGCCGCCTTGGCGGCGTCGCAACCGATGAATCGCCGCCCCAGGCGCTTCGCCGCCACAAGCGTCGTCCCGCTGCCGCAGAAGAAGTCCGCCACACAGTCCCCTTCGCGGGTGCTCGCCCGGATGATTCGGTCGAGCAGGGCCAACGGCTTCTGCGTGGGCCAGCCCTGTCGTTCCAATGAGACCGTCGAGAGAAACGGAATATCCCAGACGTCCGTCAGCGCCGGCCCCGCCGCGTTGAAGTAGAGCTTCCCGCGCGTCGTGGACTTGTACGGCCGGCCGTCGGTCTCAAACTTGAGCCCGTCCGTCCGAAACACGCCTTCGCGCAGAACATTGAACCGATGAGCCCCTGTCTTCTTCGCATACACCAGAATCGTGTCGTGCTTGCGGCCGAACCACTTGCGCGAGACGCCTCCGGTTCGATAGTGCCAGATGATCTCGTTGAGAAAGTTGTCCTCCCCGAAGATCGTATCCAGACAAATGCGAATGTACGCCGCGACGCGCCAATCGAGATGAACATAAAGCGTCCCGCTCCTCGCGAGCAGCCGATGGCACTGCTCCAGCCTTGGATGCATGAACGCCAGATAGCCTTTGCGCCCGCCGGCAAACGAGTCCGCGAACGTCGCCTTCTTGTCCCGCGGTTTCCCCTTCCCACCCGCCACGGTTCGCTCGCGCCCCGTCAAAAAGGGGGGATCGATGTAGATCAGGTCGCAGCAGCCGTCCGGCAACCGCGACATGACGTTCAGATTGTCGCCCGAATAAACGCGATCGACGTGCGTCATAACGCCGGGCTCCCGGTCGGCAGGGCAGGGGGGTCGAGGTCGCGGCTGCTGCCGGAAAACCACGTGTTGTTCGGCCCATCCGGCGTCGATTCCAGATCGACAAATGCCCCATTGGGCAGCACGCGATATCCAATCGTCCGCGGCAACACGGAATCGACGTGCCCATCGCAGAAAACCACGTTGGCCTTGGTCTGATGACGTGGATCGACCGCCGTGCGCGGCGTCCCGGGGTCGCCGGTCCCGCGATCCGATGTCGCGGTCAGCCTCGGCGGGTCCAGCGTCCAGCCGTGATTGCCGGTCTCCTTGAAGCCCGTGCCACGCAGACTGTATTCCTGTCGCTCGTTCGCCGGCACGCCCGCCGCAGTGCCCATGCAGTCGGCGGCCATCACCGTTCCCGCAAAGCTGGAAATACTCGACCGGTTCACCGGGAAGTTGATGAACTTGCCCGCCGCCTGCCGCGAGTTGCCGAGAAACTGGTGGTTGTAGCCATAGGCGGAATTTCGGTTGTCCGTCCACTGCGGAACCGTCGGGCACAAATAGACGTTGTTGGTGTAGTCGAGCCGATCGACATCGGCGCGCGGCATGTCGTAAGCGTAAATGCCCACGTACTTGCCGATCAGGGCGATCCAGCGCGGGCGATAAGCCAAACCGTTGCCGACGTCATACCAGTTTGCCGGGTTCGACACGCCGCCTCCCTTGTTGTACAGCCGGCCCGGCGCCGACACGTCGTCATGATCTTCCGCGTACATGTGCCACCCCGCGCCGATGCTGCGAAGTCGCGATTGACAAAGAACCGTACGGCTGCGCTCCCGCGCCCCCGAAAGGGCAGGCAAAAGAATGGCAAGGATGATCCCGATGACCGCGATGACGACGAGCAGCTCGATCAGCGTGAACGCACTGCGCTTCATGGCGCAATTCCTCCGGCACCTGGCGCCGGCTGTTTTACCCCATTCGCCCGACATGGCAAGCGACATGCGCTATCCAATAAACTCAATCTCCCCCGCGTCCGGCACCAGGCCCGCTTCCTTCGCCTTCTTCAGCAGCAGCCGCACCGCCGCGCGACCGCGCTCGCCGTAGTCCAGCGTCCACTTGTTGACGTACATCTCGACGAATTGATCGGTCAGCTTCGTATCCAGCCCCCGGCCGAACGACAGGGCATAGTCGATCGCCTCGCGCCGGCGCGCCAGCGCATGCTCGATCGACGCTTTCAGCAGTTTCGCCACTTCAGCCATCCGCTGCGCGCCCAGGTCGCGGCGAATCACATTGCCGCCCAAGGGCAGCGGCAGGTCGGTCTGGCCCATCCACCACTCGGCCACGTCCACCACCTTGTGCAGCCCCTGCTTCGCGTAGGTAAGCTGCGCCTCGTGGATGATCAGCCCCGCGTCCACCTCCCCGCGCAGCACCGCGTCGGGAATCTCGTCGAACATGACCGTCTTGTGTTTGAAGGTGCCGCGGCCCATGCACAGGTTCAGCGCGAGGAAGGCCGTCGTCCGCTCGCCGGGAATGGCGATCGTCTTGCCCGCGAGGTCGGCCAGCGTCCGCGGCTCGCGACTGATGACCATCGGCCCGTAGCCGTCGCCCATGCTGCACCCGCAGGCCAAGAGGGCATAGCGATCCTTCACGAACGGGTAGCTGTGAATGCTGATCGCCGAGACTTCCAGCTCGCCCGACTCGGCCCGGCGGTTGAGCGACTCGATGTCGGCCATCTCATGCGTGAACTGGTACGGCCCGGTGTCGATGAGGTCCTTGGCCAGGGCGTAAAACATAAAGGCGTCATCAGGGTCCGGCGAGTGGCCGACGCGAATCAGTTGAGCGGTTTGAATCATTTTCTTCCCTGTGGTCATGCGGGTTTCCACGTTGTTCGAGGCGGCATTATAGCCTCGCCGGCCCGCGTTGTGGGGCCGGGCCCGCATGCGAAAAGTCGTGAAAACGCAGCGCAGGGAGCGAGTCTTCGCAAAGTGACATAAGGTGACACATAAACGTCAAAACGCCGAAACATCAAAACGTCAAAATCAAGACAGTTCGTGACGATCATCACCTCCTCCGATTTGAGATTTCGCGCTGATCGAACTCGCGTAAGTCGTGTAAACCCAGGGTGACATAAGGTGAGTCACTGCGTTTTGGGCGATTGCAAATGGTTTGGCGGGCACGTGTTGGGGCGATGTGAGTTTTAGGTGGTTTTTCGGAAAAACGGGCTCGAAAGCTGAGTCCTGGGACCCGGGCCCCGAGGCTTGGGCTAGAGAAAATTGGAGTCTGAATCGCGTGTGAATGGTGAGTCACTCCGCCAAACATGGATGGACCGGCCTCCATTCATCAATAAATGCTCCATGTTCGCGCGGGTCGAGCGGGCAAAATGACGCCGGTGCGCGTACGATACATCTCTGGGAGAACGATGCTAAGTATTATCCAAACGGCTCTATCTCGCCGAAAGGTGTGCTGGCATGTGCTGATGGTCGGCTTGTTGCTGTCTGCAGGGTGCAGCCGCAAGTCCGCCAAGCGGTGGAACCCGGGTTCGCCGGAGCCGGGGCAGACTTGCGTCTTTCTCTTGTTGGGGTTTGGCGATCTGGACGGCTCGCAAGGGCTTGACCAGCTCGCTGCGACGCTCGAGGGCAAGGGGTGCTTTGCGGATCTCGAACCCTATCGAAAATGGAAGGCCATCGCGCGGGATATTCTCAAGGATCCGCCGGCCAAGCTCGTGCTGATCGGGCACTCGCACGGTGGCGTGGATGCGATCAATATCGCCCACGTTCTGAAGAAGCAGGGGGTGGGCGTGCAACTCCTCGTGCTGCTGGACGTGGGCCGACCAGACCCGATTCCGGCAAACGTCGATGTGGCGGTGCACTATTATGTGGTTCCACCCACCCTGTCGTTCCGAACTGGGCCGCGGTCCAGGCTGGAGCCCGGGAACACGCATACGCAATTGATCCATGTCGCCGTGGGGCCGGAGGGCGAGGTTCCGGAGGCACGGGATGTCGATCATATGGACATCTGCGCATCGGCCGCGATTCAGAAGTTGATCGCGGACAGATTGTGATCAGGTGAGATCGGTTCGGGACAATCAGATCATTCCGTCTCGGCTCAATGCGGCCAGCGCCAAGCAAAAATCAACCCCGTGATGGCGCCGTACACAATCCCGTCAACAATCCCCGCGACGATGGTACGCCTGTAAGAGCCAAACCAGATGGCGTTGGGGATAAACGAAAACGCATACGTCAGAACGCCCGCAGTGCCGACGACCTGGAAGACCTTGGCGAAGTCGGCGTTTGCGGGAAGGGCGACGGAGGCGAGATAGGCGATGAAGGTGTTGGCGACGAGGTAGACGACAAAGGTGGCGATCATCTTGCCGCCCATGGTCAGCGGCGGCTGCCAGACGCTGAGGTGGCCGATCGGGCCTTCCTCTAATGCCTTGCACACCTTCTCCGACTTCATCGCTTCGCGCTTGCGGAAATCGGGGAAGACATAATTGCCCGGTGGGATGCCGCTCTTGCGGACGAGATCCATGAAGGCATCCTCGTCGGGCAGGCCGATGAAGTCGTTCTTGTGATGGGGAAGCGCCATCCAGACGACAGCGGAAACGATCCAGACGGCTGCAGCGGAGAGGAGAATGGGCAGCCACAGTTCAGAAAGAAAGTCCATGATTGGGTCCCTTTCAAATTGGCCGGGCGTTAGTGCAATCGAAAACGCGGGAGATGGGAAGGGGGTACGTAGTATTAGCGTCGTGCATGCATAGGGCACAAGCCACCCCCTGCTTCAGGACAGAAAGGCACCGCGGCGCGAAGTCGGCGGTGTGTGCTCCGGACGGTCAGCCTGCCCTATGGAAATCGTTGCCCCTGTTCGCTGCGTCGGTTGAATTGGTCGTAGTGGGTCGGTACGATAGGTGTCATACATATCCCCCCAAGAGGCTTCAAAAGCGGGCATTGAAGCGTGATGAAGCCGGGTTGCGTCGTCGGGCGATGCCGTGGGCCAATTGATCGCGGCCATACCTCGAGTTGGAGTAAAACCATGTCAATCCTTCTGGTAGTATCGGCGCTGTCTGGTGCAATCGGCTTCCCGGGTACCGATCCTTGTCCTGAAGGATGGCAGGATGGCTTCGGCGTACCGGGGGTGGGTGGATTCGAGGTACTCTGCTCAGTCGTGCATGATGATGGAAGCGGACCGGCGCTCTTTGTCGGAGGCTCCTTTACGTCCATCAATGGTGTCGTCGTTAACAACATCGCCAAGTGGGATGGCAATACCTGGCAGTCGCTCGCCGGCGGAATGACGAGTCCCACTTTTTTCTATGCCGTCGTCGAGTCGCTCGCAGTTTATAACGGTGAGCTCATCGCCAGTGGCTGGTTTCAATTTGCAGGCGGCCAGTCGCTCGGGCACGTCGTTCGATGGGACGGCACGCAGTGGCATCAACTCGGTGTAGGCGTTCGCTCTCGGTCCGGCGCGCCTCACGGATTACTCACCGTTTGGAACGGCGAACTGTTGGTCGGCGGCGGCGTTCAATTCATGGGAAATACCAACGTGCTTGGTCAGCTCATCGCGTGGAATGGAACCGACTGGCGAATACTATTCCAAAGTTGCAGCCACCTCGATACAAAGCAGATTGCATCCTTTCAGGGCGAACTGCTTTGTCTCATAGGCGGTGTACTTAGGCGATGGGATGGGAACAATTGGGTTTTCTTTCTGGGGGCATTAGAGCCCTACAGTGTTGAGCGGGTGTCCGTTATCGACGGTGAATTGTGGGCCGGTGTCGTTCACTGGATTGAGCCGGACGCGCACACCTATCAAGTCCTCGCGTGGGACGATCCCGACTGGCGCCAGGTTGGTGGTGATCTGACGTTTGCTCCCCGGTGCTTTGTCCAAAGTGGCTCGCGTATCCTCGCCGGTGGCGGCAACACAAACCTTGCGTCCAACTCGAATGATACCGGCTTTTTCGCAGCCCTTGAAAATGGCAACTGGGAAAACTTGGGAAGCCCTATTGTGTGGGGCAACGGCATTGGGGCGGTAAATACACTTGCTCCTTACAACGGACGCATCTTTGTCGGTGGGGACTTCACCGCGACCGGCGGCTTGCCGAGTGTTGATATCGCGTTTTGGGGATCGGTAGGGCCGATGTTCTCCGTGCAGCCCGGGCAAGAGTCTGCGTGTCCGGGGCAGGTGATTGCGCTAACGGGCGAAGCGGCGGGATCGGGAACGATTGGATACCAATGGGTCAAAGACGGCGCTCCGGTTGGGGACGGCGGGAATGTATCGGGCGCGACAACTTCCACATTGACGCTCATGTCAGTGGATTTAACGGACAGCGGGGCTTACGAACTGATGGCGACGGATGAATGCGGAGCCACGTCCAGCCAGACGGCGCTGGTGATCGTGGCTTGCTGTTCAGATCGGCCGGACGGAGATTTGAACGCGGATGGTTTTTCAAATGGTGCGGACATACAGATGTTCGTGGATGCCGTGGTAAATCAACAACGATCTGCCTCCGTCGTGTGTCCCGCGGATTTTGACTATGACAGGCTGCTGGGGCCCGCAGACGTGGCGGGTTTTGTGGAAGCACTTCTTGATTAACGAGGTAGTGGCGGACGACTTTAAGTGAACTTTATTGCCCCGCGCGATCCTCGGCGTTCCCCTACGGAATCACCCCGCGAACACTCGCCAGACTTGCAAACTCCACCCCATCCAGCAGCCGCGGCTCGAGCGCCGTAATCCGCCAGCCGCCGTCCGCGTCCTCCGCCCACGCCAGCCGCCACGCGCCCCAGTGGAGCTGGCCGACGTCGCCGCCGACGCTCACCGTCGCCCGCGCGGCGAGGATCAGTTCGGCACGCCGGCCGGTCACGGTGATGTCGCGCCGATGCGTCCGCGTGTCGTAGATGCGCACGCGGGCAAGGGCCGTCTCGATGAACTCCAGCACCGCGGCCTTATCCATCCCCTCGCTGTCGTAGCCATCGCTGAAGAGGTCGGCCAGTGCCGCGCTGTCGGCACGCTCGGCGGCCGCGATAAACCGGTCCGTCGCCAGGCTGATCCGCTCGCGGTCGGTGACGACGGCGTATTGCACCGCGAACAGCAGGGCGATCAACGCCGTTGTGCCGGGAACAATCGCCCGGGGATGCAAAACCGCGTGGCCCACGCCGCCGCCGGATGTCCGATCAGACGCATCATCAAACGAAAAAGCCATCCGCTTGCGCACGACAAGCGCGGCCGACATCAGGATAAACGCGAGAACCCCCAGCCGGATCGGGCTCTCCAGGAATAGCGTCTGCACGAAATCCATGACCAGCTTCCCAATGGCCCGCCGTCCCGGCCGCCGCCCGGGCAGTGACTCACCCTTGTAAACAGCCGCCCGGTCCTGCGTCGCGGCTCAAAAAGGCGCGAGCGCCGAGCAAGTGTAGTACGAGGAGGGCGGAGTCGGCGATGAAATGGGCCATGTCACGAGCGCAAGCGAAACCGGCGGCGGTGTGTCAGGCCGATTTTCGCGCAAAACCACCTTTTTCGCACGCTGCCCCAACACGTGCCCGCCACAGGATTTGCAAACGAAAAAAATCGGCTGTGTCACCTTATGTCACCTTGGTTTTTGACGAGCATGGAGCCGCCGCCCGTACGCCTCGCGTGCCCCCTGAGGCAAATGTCTGAACTGCCGATATGCCTAGAAAGGTCGAGTCAATTACGGAGGCCCGTTCAATGTTTTCTAGGTTCTTCTTTTCGGTGTGCCTGGCTTCGTGCGCAACCACTGCGTTCAACGGATCGCAGGTCATTTCATCTACTGAATGGAGATTGCAGGGTCAATTCGACCTCTCGGAGGACTGCAACATATTCTCCCTGACTTTGGCCCATCTTGGCTATCACGATTTTGGTGATGTGCTCCTTTACTCCTATAGGGCTCCGCAAGTTCTATTTTGGGAGGACGGATTTACAGCCACAATCGATTTTGACGAATCGTTTGATGGCCCTCCCTTTGAGCACTTTGTACGCATGGCCGAGAGCGTCACGGACGGCATTGATGAGCCAATGGCACTTTGGGGCTACGTTTCTGGTGGTTGTTTCCAGTCTTTACCCGGAATTCCGTACATCATGGAATCTCAGGTGTTCGGCCGTCCAACGGATCTTGTCGGCAATGAAATCGACTTGATCCGCCTTATTATCGCGAATCTAGAACTCGAACAAGTTGCTGGGGCGCAAACGTATGACCTCCAAGTGGCATACGAATTCTGGGGAAGGCCAATTCCAGAGCCCCGGATAGCCGCGGTAATCGGCATCGCGACGTTGATATTTCGCCGACGAAATTCTTGTTGAATTGCGAGAAAAAAGGAGGGGATCGATTTCGAAATTTGTCACTGTCTCAAACCGAGTGCTGATCGCCTCGTGCCTACCGCTTAGGGCTGGAGAGCATTTCCGAAACGACCTGCGCGAGAATCTGCCGGTTCGGCTCGTCCAGGTTGGCCATCGCGCGATTGAACCGGTCGAGGCGGTCCTTCTCTTCCATGTAGGCCCGCAGGCTGGGCATGAGGCGGACGGCGTCTTTGGAAATGCCGCGAAGCTGGCTCATCGTGGCCTCGTCCTCGCATCGCGCGAGGCGCTCCATCTCTCCGATGAGCCGCTGGAGTTCGTTGATCCAGTCCTGGAGATTGTTCTCGACGCGCAGGTAGCTCTCGGCGTCGCCGACGACGACCGATTGCAGAACCGACTTCTCCTCTTCGGAAAGCGCCCGGCCTGCGCGGAGGTTCTTGAGCGCCGACTTCGATCGCTCGGAGAGCATGGACTGCTGCATCTCGCGGACCGTGGCCTCGAATCGGTTGATCTGCTGCTCCAGCGTTTCGAAATGCTCGGGCGACCGCGTCGAGATCGCCTCGCGCGTCAGCGCCTTGAGTCCATTAATCACGCTGGCCAACGGGTTTGCGGTCGTGATGCTCACGGCAATATCCTCCGATGCGAAGTCAACGATTCGCGCGGCCCAAAGGCAGGTCGCGGCGTTCGGATTCATCGGACGGCAAGCCGCTCAACTTGGTGTATTTGCCCATATCGCAGCCCTTATACTGGGACCTTTGAGCGATGCGTCTCTCCCGACCGCCGAGGTGCGACATGAGCCGCCTTATTATTAGACCCGCGACGACGGGCGACGTGCATCCACTGGCGCGCGTGAATCTCGCCTCATGGCGCGCGGCCTATCGCGGCATCATGCCTGCCGAAGGTCTGGCGGCCCTGACCCTTGCGGAATTCGAGGCCGTATGGGACGAGAATCTGGCGGCGGCGCATCGACGCAATTTGGTGGCGGCGGTCAATAACGACATCGCCGGGTTTGTCTCGTTCGGCCCGACGCGCGACGACGAAGCGGATCACACCGTGGGCGAGATCATGGGCCTCTATCTCGATTCCGGCTTCTGGAATCGCGGCATCGGTCGGGCCCTGAGTGACGAAGCCCTGGCATCTATGAGGCTCGATGGCTTCCGCGAAGTGACGCTTTGGGTGCTGCGCGGGAATGCCCGGGCGATACGCTTCTACGAGTTGGCCGGGTTTCTTCTGGAAGAGGGCGTGCACATGAGCGTCCGCCGTTGGGACGTCGATCTGCCGCACATCCGCTACCGGCGCAGTTTGGTGGAGCGGTCGTAATGTCTTGTCGGTCTTCGCCGCCGGCCCTACATTGTGCGGATGCAGGTACGCGACGCCATTCTTCAGCGGCTGACTGATCGGATGATGCGCATGCGCGTCGTCCTCGAAAAGTTTGACGACACCGGCGCGGAGGCGTGCAGGGTCGGTCCGAAGTGGAACGTCCGCGACCTCGTTGGCCACTTTGTATTTTGGGATGTCGAGGTGGCCGCACGGCTCGGCGAGATCGCCGCCGGAAAGCCGGCCCCGAAGTACGACTTCGACAAGGTCAACGCCGAGGTCTATCAGAAGTACCGGCGCATGTCGTACGTCATGCTCCTGCCGCAACTGCGCGCCGCCGAAGAGCGCCTCACCGCCGCCGTACGGGCCGTCCCCGAAAAGCTGCTCATCGACTCGCCCGCCCGGGATTGGATCGACGACGCAGCCATCGAGCACTACGACCACCACTGGCCGAGTCTGCGCGACGTTGCCGATCGCGGGCACTAGCGCGGCACCGCCGATCATGATGAATCCACGAGCCCGCGCAAAGGCAGACAGGCCGGCCGTCGCCGGCCGGCCCGTCGAGAGAGCCTCCCTTCAACTCGCCATCAGGATGTGGTCGGCCACAGCAATCAGCGAAAGAGCGTTGAACCCGGTTGAGTCCGGCGCGGCACGAACTTGAGTTGGGTAGTCCGGTTGCGTAAGATGTCCTCAGGCCTTTTCGGTCGGTGGCCCAGTTCTGACACCCATGATTCCGTCGTTGCCGTCCCGCTCGCTCGGCCCAGGCTGTCCATATTCATGCGAGATTCGCGGGACGACTCCGTAAGGGATTTTTTCGCCGGGAAAGATCGCGATGGAGCGGGATATCACCACGATTCTCGAACAGATCCGGGCGGGGGATCACTCAGCCAAAGCGGAGTTATTCGACCGGGTCTATTCCGAGCTGCGCGAGATGGCCAAGGGCCAAATGAGGAAGGAGCGCAAGCCCCATACCCTGCAAACGACCGCCCTGGTCCACGAAGCCTACATCCGGCTGATGCCCGGCAGTCAGTCGCCGAGCTTTGAGGACCGCAGCCACTTCTTCGGCTCGGCCGCGCGGGTCATGCGACAGCTTCTCACCGACCACGCCCGGACACGCGATCGGAAGAAGCGGGGCGGCGGCGCGCCGCGCGTCCTGCTGGATCAGGTCCTCGACGAACTGGAAGATTCACACGACCTCGATATCCTCGATCTGAACAGCGCCCTGGCCGATCTTGCCACGATGGATGATCGCCAGGCGCAGATTGTCGAGCTTCGTTTTTTCGCCGGGCTGTCGATCGGCGAAGTAGCGGAGCAACTCAACGTCAGCCGATCGACGGTGGAAAAGGACTTCGCGTCCGCCCGGGCGTGGCTCAATCTTCGCCTCGAATGACGCGATCGAGAGACGTTCATGAAGGCCATGTCTGCTGAGCGGTGGCGATCGGTGCGAGGGGCGTTCGATCGGGTTCTGGCCGTCGAGGGTGACGAGCGCGAGCAGGTCCTCCGGAGCATCTCCGGCGATCTGCGAATCGACGTTGAAGAGTTGATCGCCAGTTACGAGGCCATTGAGGCCAGCGGTCGACTGGATCAGGGGATTCTTCAGTTTTCATTGCGGGATACTGTTGATTCGGCGGCGGCTCCTGAGTTCATCGGCGCATACAAGATCGTCCGCCGCCTCGGCGAGGGCGGTATGGGCGTCGTGCTCCTTGCGGAGCAGGCCCGGCCCCGGCGGCTGGTGGCGATCAAGGTGATTCGCAGTTCGCGCGTCTCGGAAAAGTCGATTCACCGTTTCCAGCGCGAGGCGGAGATCCTGGCCCGGCTGCAGCATCCGCACATCGCACAACTCATCGAACTGGGCGAAGACAAGACCCCCGAAGGTCAGACGCGACATTTCATTGTCATGGAGTATGTGCAGGGCCGGCGGCTTTGCGACCGCGACGACGACGAGCGAGAGCCGACCCGGACCGAGCTGATTCAACTCCTCATCGGAATCTGTGATGGCGTCCAGCATGCTCACCTCAACGGTGTCATTCACCGCGATCTCAAGCCGGGCAACGTTCTGGTCACACCGGACGGCTCGCCGAAGATCGTCGATTTCGGCGTCGCCCGGCTGGTGGCCACGGATGCTCCCAATTTTGTCGCTGAGACACTGACGAACGATCTGGTCGGCACGCTGCCTTACATGAGTCCCGAGCAGATTTCACCCAAGTCCGCCGGAATTGATACCAGGACAGATGTTTATGCCCTGGGGGTCATCGGTCTTGAAATGCTCACCGGCAAGCATCCCTGCGCCGACATCGACCCGATGCTCGGCACGCTTGTGGAGTTTGTGACAAACGGAGGCCCGGCGAACGTTGCCCTGCACAGTGCAGCGCTGCCGGAGGAATTGAGATTCGTCCTCGGCAAGGCTCTTGCGCCCCGGCCTTCTCAACGCTACAACTCGGCCGCCGAATTCGCCGCCGACCTGCGGCGATTCCTCAACCGCGACGCAGTCAGCGCGAAGCCGCCGAACTTCGTTTACCAGGTGCGCGTCCTGGCGCGCAAGAATCTCGCCCTCGTCACTGCCGCGGCATCCATCGCCGTCATCATGATTGCGGCGTCGGTCATCAGCACTCACTACGCCATCGCAGCGGGCGAGGCCGCCCGCGAGGCGACGCGCGAGGCCGTCCGCGTCGGCGAACTTCGCACGGTGCTCGAACGGATCTTCAGCTGGGCGGCGCCGGATCGCTCGGCCGACCCGAACATCACCCTGATCGGCGCCCTTCAGCGCGTGGTGGCGGAGATCAAGGACGTCAAAGACCCGCAGCATCGGGCGGCGCTTCACCATTTGGCCAGTGACGCGTTTCTATCGTTCTGCGTCGCCGAGACCCCCGAGGCCGGCAGTCTTTATGCGAAGGCGACTCACCACGCGAAGGCGGCCGTCGAGATCGCGAGACTGGAGCACGGCGCGAACCACTCGGAAGTGGCTTATCACCTCGTTCAACTCGGAAAATGTCAATCCGCCATGAGCCAGTACAACGACTCCCGGGCGAGCCTGCTTGAGGCGATTTCCATTTATGATGGGGCGGGCCCGCAAAACTTGAGGCATCGGCTCGATGCGCTGCTTGTCCTTGCAACGGATGAGATGCAGCAGCGGCGGTTTGACGATGCGCAGTCTCACATCCAGCGGGCGATGGATCTGGCGGGGGCCGATCCGCAACTTCTTTCGGCGATTCGTGCGGACGCGCTGCTTGTCACTGCGGACATTGCCAATGGAAAGGGAGAGCGGGAGTCGGCCGAGGCCGGCTACCGCGAAGCGCTGGCCGCGTGCGACAGCGCTCCTGAGGTGCGACCAACGCTCAAGCCCGCCATCATCAGCAAGCTGGGTGTCGTGCTGGCCGACCAGGGGAAGACCGATGAGGCCCTTCAGTGCCAGACCACGGCGCTTGCGCTGCGCAAGATTTTGTTGCCGCCCCAGCACCCGGGGCTTGCCGCCAGCTATGCGGGAGTCGCACAGTTGTATTTCAAGGAGGGCCACTACCAGGATGCGCTGCCGTATGCCCAGTCGGCGCTCGACTCTTATCGCCGGGCCTACGGCGACGAGCCGCACCTTTATGTCGCGCGGACGCAGCACTGGGTCGGAAAAATCCTGGCGAATCTGAATCGCCACGACGAGGCGATTGTTCAATTCGGCGCGGCGGCAGACCTGTACGCGAGAATCTCCGATGCGGATGAACTCAACATCGCCGCGGCGCGAAGCGACCGGGGCGAGTCGCTTACAAAACTGGGGCGACTCGACGAGGCGGAGCTGGACCTGCGCGAAGCCCGGCGAATCTTCAGCAACTCGAAGAACGCCGATGCCTCGCGCGTCCGGCTGAATGAGCAGCGGCTAGAGGAACTCAATCGCCGCCGCCACTCGGCAACGTACGGCAATCGTTAGACTGCGCTGCGAGCTACTTTTCACCGCTCATACTGCTACACGGGATGAACCTACTTCACTCCCGTGCGGCTCGATTTCCTGCGTGATCCGACAGGCTCGAACGAACAGGGTATGTTCGGGCACTCCTCACATGTCATATAGTCTTGAGAGTCGCCATGTAATAATGCCACAGTATTACCAATCAGCTTTAGCTTCTCACGATCAAGCCCGCTGCTAGGAGCTGATCCTGACTTGTGATTGGCCGCCGCCTCGGCGATGAAGCCGATCACGACGGGGATGGGCGGCTCGTTGAGGTGATTCGACGTTAGTCTCGCCCCATGCTTCGGGCGTTCCTTGTGCGCATGATTCCAAACGCACTTGGCCCATTCCTCTAGTTCAGCCGACCAGCGGGTCTCGGTCACATGCTTGACCCGATCCTGAATCCACGTCGAAAGGACAATCTTGGGATCGGGCATCATTTGGTTTGACTGTTTGGGCGTTTTCTTCGGCGTTTTCTTGGCCATAGGGGACTCCTCCTGTTAGTCAGACTTTCCAGTGGACGATACAAAGAACAGTTCGAAAGGGCCGTGCGCGACCTCGCCCGGTGCCAAAGAAGCTATCCGCTTCAGGACCATGCGTCAATTGGGTGGCACTTGCGTAATTCGCCGCACCACGATGGTCGAAAATCAGGGGGAATCGGTGACTTGGGCGGGAGAAGGTTTGTACGAATCAGCCGCGTACGGCCCGGACTATCAGGTTGTCGCCCGAGCGTTCTGATGACATGGATCGGCAGACGTGCTTCGCCGCCAGGTCTCCGATCAATTGGAGCGCCGCCGCCTCGTCCGCCGGCGGGCGGCTGCATAGAAACCCGAAGGCTGAATGCCGGCCGAAGCGTGACAGCATTCGTCCCACTCGCCAGCCAATCGCCCGGGGGAGGCGTTGCACCCATGCCAGGAGTTCCGGCCGTGCGCCCCATCCTTCGTAACGATAGTGCGTGTAGCTTCCGGCGATGATTTGCCCGAAGCCCGCGGCCTGCAAGAGGTGCTTGAGACTGCGTTCGTCGAAGAGATTGATATGGAATCGGTTCAGACCGATCCATCTGCGGCCCGTCCACCGTCGCCAGAAGCCGCCCCAGTTCGGCGTGTCGATGCAGACTGAGCCGTCCCGGGCGAGAATGCGTCGCACGTCGCGCATCAGCAGGGCCGGATGCGGCACGTGCTCGATCACATCACCGAGGAAGACAACATCGAATCGTCGCAACGTGTCTACGTGGCGCGCTAATGGCCCCGCGCGGACTTCCAGGCCGAATCTGACGGCGGCGCGACTGGCGGCTTCGGCTGAGACATCGAGACCGACGACCTCCCAACCTCGTGCCCGGGCGAGCGCGGACAGATGGCCCAGGGCGCAGCCGACGTCGAGGAGCCGCCGCTCGCCCTGTGACTCCAGCGGGGCGAGATGGACCATGTATTGCTGGACCGCCCGCGCCCAGCGATGCGCGTCGATCTCTTCAAAGACGTAGTAGTCTGACGAATAGAGCCGGGACAACTCGGCCCGTGTGTATCGCGGCTGCTGCTGGACCATGCCGCAGTCGGCGCACCGAAACAGGTCGAAGGGGCAGGCGGCCCCGCTCCGAAGGACGCGGCGCGGCGAAACGAGAGTGGCCCCGCAGCCAGCGCATTCATAGCGGGCGGCCTGTGGGGCGGCATGGAGGACGGGGGCAGTCATCGAGGTGGCAATCATGGTCATGTTCGTATGAAATATCGACCGATTCCGAAGGTCTGTCCCCGGCCGATTTCAGCCGAACCGCCGCAAACGACGGCGGCTGCTTGCTTTGGAGGATTTTTCCCGTGCTCAATCAACGTCATCTGAGAATCCTGAAAGACCTTGTCAACCTTCCCACGGCCCCGTTCGTCGAGGGCTGCGTCATCGACTATCTCCGGCGCTTTGTCGCCGGCCGGCCGCAATTGAAGATGAGCGCGGACAGATTCGGCAACCTCCGCGTGCGATACACTCCGAGCGGCGCCGACCGGTCAAAAGGCCGCCCCGTGCTGTTCGCCGCACACATGGACCATCCCGGGTTCTGCGCGACCAAGATGATCGACAAGCATCATGTTCATGCCGAGTGGCGGGGCTGGGTCATGGGCACTTATTTCCTTAATGAGCGTGTGCAGTTCCGCAGCGGATCGCGTTGGATACCCGGCCGGGTCGTCAAGGTCATACCGCAGAAGCCGACCAGTGCCGACGGTCGGCGCGCCGTGGCCAGTGCCCGCTCCTTCGGCGCCGAGGCGCCGCCCGCCGCCGTGGTCGTGAAGGTGAGCGCGCCCGTCGAGCCGGGCAGCCCGGGGATGTGGGGCATCGGCGACGCGATGATCCGCGGCAACCAGATTCGTGCCCGCATGTGTGATGATATCGCCGGCCTGGCGGGCATCCTGTGCATGCTGGATGAGATCTGCCGCAAGAAGTCTCGCACTGCCTGTCACGCCTTCTTTACGCGTGCGGAGGAGGTCGGCTTCGCCGGGGCACTCGCCGCCGTGGCCGACAAGACGGTGCCAAGGAACACGATCGTCGTCGCCGTGGAGTGCAGCAAGGCTGTCACTGGGGTCGCCCTGGGCGATGGGCCGGTCCTGCGCGTCGGCGATCGGGCATCGGTCTTTACACCGGCCGCGACTGCCTATTGCCAGATCGTCGCGGAACAGCTCACGGCGCAGGACCAGTCGTTCCGCTTCCAGCGCAAGCTGATGGACGGGGGAACCTGCGAATCGACCGCCTATTGCCACTACGGCTATGACGCGACGGGAATCTGCCTGCCGCTGGGCAACTATCACAATATGGATGCCGACAAGAAGAAGATCGGCCCGGAGTTCATTGACCTGCGAGACTTTGAAAACCTGGTGAAGTGGTTCGTCGCATTGGCAGGCAGCCCGGCGAAGATGAAGTTCGACGGCAGTCACCCCGGCCTGGGCAAACGCCTTGCGGCGCTGCTCAAGCAGCACCGGGGCCGTCTGCTGAAGACCGCGAAGCACCTGTGACCCGCGCGGAGTCGTACTTTATTGTGAGCGAGTGAGTGGACCGTCGAGGGTGACTACTTCGAGGAGTCGTCGGCTGGCTTCTTGGAAGTCGGCGCGTCGGCTACTTTGGCCATCGGCACCGCGAACAGCGAGTTGCAATAGTGGCACTTCACCTGCTGGCCCCGGTACTTCGCAGGCACCTGCAGCACCTTCCGGCACTTCAGGTTGGGACAGATCATCATGACATTTGGGTTGGTCGTCGGTGTATCCACGGCCGCTTCTCCTGAGAGTTCGTCATGGGTGGGGTTTCGGGGGTCCGTCCCAGCCCTTTTAGGATTCTTCCCTAATCGGTGATTCGGACCCGGCGATTGAGTCAATCAAGGCCCAGAATAGCTGCCGGGACGCGGCACACGATGTTCGGCTCGCAAAAGCCGCATTTCGGCCGTCCAACCGGCATTACCGGACGACGCAAATTCATGGCGGACTCGGTTTGCGTTGACAGGGTTTTGGGGCGTAATATGATGTAGGGCTCGAAGCCCAGGGGTATCGGCGGGTAGACTTCCACGCCGTATGGCTGGTACCCATGATCCCGTTTCGAGAATGAGGCAAGTTCATGTCCGGTTTGAGACTGCGTGCATTATTTGCGACGGGTATCCTGCTTTGTGCAGGGGCGGCCGTCGTACTTGCGACGCCTGAGCCCAGCGCCGTTCCGGTTGCCTGGGAACTCAAGCTCGAACCCACTCCGCCCATGCGGATTCAGGTCGATACCGGTTCCGGCCCGCGCATGTATTGGTACATGCTTTACACCGTCCGGAATGAGACCGGCGAGGATGTCGATTTCCTTCCGGAGATCGTCCGGGTCAGTGAAGCCGAGAGCGAGCTTCCCGCTGACAAGATCGCCACGAATCCCGCAGCCGCGCCGACGGTAAACGTCGATCCGGCCATCGTCGGACTCGACGCCAGAATCTTCAAAGCTATAAGTGCTCGTCATGCCAAGACCCACCCGTTCCTGGTGACGCCGGTCGAGGCCATCGGTCGATTGCTGCAGGGCGGCGATAATGCGCGAACCAGCGTAGCCGTATTTCCCGACCTGAACCCGCGGGTGAGCAAGTTTACGATCTACTTCGGCGGCCTTTCCGGCGAGCGGATTACCCGCCCGAATCCGGCTTATTCGGCCCGTCATGATGCATCCGGCAGCATGTCCAACGGCCATCGGGCTGACGATGAATCAAATCCCAAGTTGTTCGTTCTGCGAAAAACCCTGGCGATGCCTTATACTCTGCCGGGCGACCTTCGTACGCGGAGCGGCGCCACGCCGGTGCTCGGGCGAATGAACTGGGTCATGAGATAGACTAAGAATCAGACAGCGGAAGCGTTGAAAGGATATTCGTCATGGCACATAAAAAGGGACAGGGCTCGACTCGGAACGGGCGAGACAGCAATCCTCAATTCCTCGGTTTGAAGCGATGGGACGGCCAGATGGTCAGCATCGGCACCATCCTCGTTCGCCAGAACGGCACGCCCTTTAAGCCCGGCATGTACGTCGGTCGCGGCCGCGACGATACGCTATTCGCCCTTCGCGACGGCAAGGTGATCTTCCGGGGCCGCAAGGTTTCGATCGAGCCGGTCGCCGCCGCCGCCGCCCAGTGACGAATCCTCTATTGCTCTCCTGACGGACATTCGACGCATCGCGCGCCGACCCCGTGTCGGCTGATCACGTTTCGAGCTGCGCGGTACGAATCTGAGGCGACCTGAATCCGGTCGGCCAATCTCATGTTGTTTATTGATGAGGCGATTATCTGCGTCCGCTCCGGCAAGGGCGGCGACGGCTGCGTCAGTTTTCGCCGTGAGAAGTACGTCCCCAAGGGCGGGCCCGACGGCGGTGACGGCGGCGACGGCGGCAGCGTCATCCTGCTCGTCGATCCGCAGTTCTCCACGCTCGTCGATCTCACCGGAAAGCACCACTGGTCCGCGCAAAACGGCCAACCCGGCATGGGCGACAATCGCAGCGGAAGCGCCGGCGACGACGAAGTCGTTCGCGTTCCGCCGGGCACGCTCGTCTACGACCGCGACACCGGCATCCTTCTCAAGGACCTCGTCGAGCCGCATTCCACGTTGCGAGTCGTGCGCGGCGGAGCGGGCGGCCGGGGCAATGCCCGGTTCGCGTCGGCAACTCATCAGACCCCGCGCGAGTTTGAAAAAGGTGAGTCCGGGCAGGAACGCTGGATAAGGCTGGAGTTGAAGTTGATCGCCGACGTCGGCGTCATCGGCCTGCCCAATGCCGGCAAGAGCACGCTTCTTTCGCGCGTCTCGCGCGCGCGTCCGAAGATCGCAGATTACCCCTTCACGACGCTCGTCCCGAATCTGGGCATCGTCTCGCTTTCCGGTTTTCGCCAGTTCGTCATGGCGGATGTGCCGGGGCTGATCGAAGGGGCCCACGAAGGCGTCGGTCTCGGGGACAAATTCCTGCGCCACATCGAGCGCACGCGCGTCGTCCTGCACCTGATCGACCTCTATCCGCTCGAAGGCAATCCCCGCCCGGCCGAGGCTTATCGGATCATTCGCAACGAGCTGGAGAAATACAGCCCGACCCTGGCGTCCAAGCCGGAAATGATCGTGGCCAATAAGCTCGATCTCGCGGGCGATGAGAATCCACCTGAACTGGCTGAGCTTGCCGAAGAGATTGGGGGCGCATCTGTCGTCGGCATCTCCGCCGTCAGCGGCCGCGGCCTGGAAAAAGTTACCAATCAGTTATGGGAGCTGATCGCCGCTGCCCGGACCCAGGATGCCGCGGCCGAGTGACCGGGGTACTCGTCACCGGTGATCGGACGTTGCCTGGCAGTCGACGGTCGTCGCATTCATGATCTCGACGATCATCGCATTTGGTGCGGCCCGATTCGCCATCACCCGAGCCTGCTAAACGCTATTACCGCACAATGGCCGTTATTCGGTCGGCACCGGTCCTTGCCGCGCGATACTGAATTCAACGGCACCGCATAATCCCACCCATCGGCACGCGCGATTTCTCTTCACATCAAACGCGAAATCACGAATGGGCCGGGCATATTATCAGATGAACACATTTACTTTGTGCGGGGACTCTGCTCGGCCCGGTCATTGCTGATTGTCGAAAGAGATTCTCGCATCCGCAGTGGATGCGACTCTTGCGAGAATGGCTGCCCGAGAGGGGCGGGCACAAAGGGGGTATTTGATGATGAAGATATTGGGCAGAATCGCACTCGTTTGCGCTTTGGCTTCACTCGGCTCGGCCGGCGTCGCCAAGGCACAGATCGGCGAGCCGCAGGGCTCGTTTAACATCACGGTCAAGCAGGGCATGAATGTCATCGCCAGTGACACCGTGACCATCGGCATGGGTGGTGAGCTTTCCGACCTGAAGGCCACGTTTCAGGACGGCGATCCTGAGAGCTTCACCCAGATCGGCACGATTGGCGGAGGCAGTTCGCCGATCATCCTGAAGGTCACCACCGACGGTGATGCGAGCTTCCGCGTCGCCCACTGGTACATCGACGTGCCGGTGAGCCTCTTGAACATCGACGCGCCCGGCCCGACTTCGCTGTTCCAGCCCGGCGGCGGCGACATCGAAGTGACCGTTTCGAGCTTTGAGTTTGACAACCTGGCCCTGGCCATGCCGTTCATGCTCAACAGCCCGAACTATTACACGTCCTTCATGCGTGACTACAACGGCCACTTCTACAACACGCCCGGCACCCATGCCTACAACCAGTTCGGCAACGGACTGATCGACGTGCAGGTGCCCGGTTCGCTGTACACCGATGGCTCATTGAGTCCTTATCAGTTCGACGCGCTGGCCAGCGGCGTCAGCTCTTCGTGGACGTGGAAGAACATCCTCGCCCCGACGAATGCGGACAAGGTCACGAACCAGTTCGGCAACCTGCTGAACCCGTTCGACCCCGGCTATGTCTTTGAACTCGGCCTGTCGGTGGCCTTCGTGCAGGTGCCTGAGCCGGGCACGCTGTCACTGCTGGTCCCGGCCGCTTTGATGGTCATTCGCCGCCGCCGCAAGCGGAGCTAAAGACCCACAGTCGCCACATTTCATCTATGACGGAGAGCCGGCATCGATCGCCGGCTCTTCGTCTTTTTACGCGCCGATAATTTCGAGAACCGCGATGGTTCTCGATCCGTAAGGGGGGAGAAATTGCCTTGATGCGTCCCGCGAGCACCCGGTATTATCGTGTTTCGAGTCGGGGCCGCGCACTCGACCACCCATCGTAAGGCATCGAGGCGGCCCATTGGAGCAACGCTGATTCCACGAGGGCTGCACATGTCGGAAGATGTTGAGAAGATCGTCGTAGCTTGCCCGTGTGGGGCCCAAATGCGCGTGCGGGCCGGCGCGGTCGGCAAGACGATCAAATGCCCCAAGTGTGCGCAGTCCTTCAAGGTCGCGGCATCCGCCGGGCACCAGGCTGAGGCCGCACCCGCCGAGCTGGGTCTCCTGGACGATCCCGCCAATCAGGAAAGCGCAGCGAAGCCCGTCACGCCGCCAACCGTATCATCCAAACAGTGTCCGCAGTGCGGCGCCGTCATGCTGGGCGCTGCCGTGATGTGCGTGTCCTGCGGCTTCAATGTTGCGACCGGCAAGTCGGCCTCCGCCGCCAAGGCGCCCGGTGAGCGCGGCCTGGTCAAGGCGGCAAGCAGCTTTCTATTTGGCTCAGCGCTGAGTGCCGGCTTTGCGGCAGTCGGCGGCGTCGTGTGGTTCCTGGTCGTCTGGTTCCTGAATGTCGAAGTCGGGTACATCGCATGGGGCATCGGGCTTCTCGCTGGATTGGGAATGCACATCGGTCATCGAAATCCAAGTGTGAAGGCGGGCGTCATTGCGGCGTTCATGTCATTGTCCAGCGTATTCCTGGCCAAGGCCGCGATCTTCGGGTTTCTCATCTATGCCGTCATTTCCGGGAACACAGACGATCCCGAGCTTCGCAAGTCATTTGTCGCCGGCATGCTTGCCCATGAAATACTCGATGAACGCGGTATCGAGTCGGAGGCCGAACGAGACAAGCAGTGGGATTCCGCGTGGGAGGAGGCGGCGAGCCGAGTCGAAAAGATGACCACTGACGAGATCAATGCCAAGCACGCGGAGTTCCTTGCCGCCGCGGATGATGCGGAGTCGGAGTCCGAATCCTCGGCGGAAGATGAATCCGCTGATCAGGTGTCCGAGGAAACGGCGGTCTCGGAAGGTGAATCACCCGACGATGAGTCGGCAGCCCTTGCCTTCAGTGACTTGGCGCAGGGTTTCGTTGAGACCCAGTGCAGCCTGTTCGACCTTCTCTGGGTTTTCCTGGCTGTTAGCAGCGCTTTTCGAATCGGCAGCAGTGGGTTCACCGCAAAGGGCGAATAAAAAACCCAAATCGCGCACGTTGATTGGGGCGGGTGAGCAAGCTCGCGATCGGGCTGGATTTTTTTTCGGCGATCAGTGGGCGAGTGGGTTGCGCACTGTCAGTTCTCCAAACCTTGAGAAGTCCCGATCCGCGGACCATAGCGCATCGACGCCATGGTCCAGGCAAATCGCCGCGACTCGGGCATCGTGAACGACCGGTCCCATGATCTTCGTCTTCGTGACAAGCTGGCGAAGCGTGTCCCAATGCTGTGGAGTTTCGTGTGCGACAACAAGGCTCGGCGAAGCCAACCAATACTCGATCTGGCGTGACGCAGCGTCCAGGGTGCTGGGAGGATCGTAAATGCGGGGATGTGTTACGATGGCAAGGAATTCGTGAAGGCACGACCAGGGGATCATCCACGATGCGCTGGCCTCGGCCAGTTCGCGAACACACTTCGCTGCGGCTGTGTGCCAGGCGGAATCGCGCCGATGTGCATAGACAAGGATATTGGTATCGACGGCGATCAACCGCCACGCCCCTCGTAGATAAGTTCCCGCGTCTTCGACCAGTCACCCTCACGAATGCCCGGTGCGGTTCCCCGGCCGCGGACCGATCCATCCTTGAGCTTGAAGGGACCTTTCGGGGACTTTCGCTCGGTCAGGAATGCCCGCAGCGCAGCCTCGATCAATCGGCGCATGGTCGTCCTTTCTCTCGCGGCCGTCCGCTTAAGCTCGTTCATGAGAGGATCAGCAATATCTATGGTTGTCTTCATATGGGAATATGGTAGAGCATAATCCCGGTTGCGTCAAGTTCGGCGATCCGTTCGCACACACCCCTGATGTCCGGATAAGTCCAAACCTCATGGTTGGGCCGTGCCTGAATCGGCCCGTGCGCGTAATACCAGCGGTTGAATGCCAGATAGAGCGCCGTCTCCACAAAGGCGGCGAACAAAGACAGGCCGATCAGGAATCGAAGGAAATCAACCATGTGTCTGGAAAATCGCCTTCATCTCGTTATTCAAGTTCCTCTCCGGATTGCGTCTCAAGATAATGCTGCTCTCCTCGCGCCGGTGGCTCCATTTGCCCAAAGTCCTTTTGAAAGGAAGGTCGCCCCTTGTCGAAGTCGTCCAGCGTGTATCGCTCGACGACGCCGGGGCGCGAGACGATCAACTGCCCAATCGCGTCCCAGCACGCCCACATGGCGTCCTTCTGAATAAGGCCAGGATACTGGTCGAGCGAGAAACTGTAGATGCGTCCTCTTGAGTCATGATATCCCAGATACCCCATCCGGAGCGTCGGATGTGCTTCGCTCGGCCTAAGGCACCACGTCACCTGCTTCCGGGAAAACATCGTCCACTCATCACGGGGGCCGTTGATTCCCGTCGCGCCCATCGGCACCTCGCAGCGCCACCCGTCGCGACGAAGACGCTGATACAACACGCCCTCGTCCTCGCCATATCCGATATGAGGAAGCAGTTCGATTCGAAAAGGCAGATTTCCTGGACCGGTCGACTTGAGCGTATCGGTCGTAGGTGTTCTGCAATGGCCGTATGCGTTGATGGCAAGCCGATCATCGCTGAGCCAGCAGCCTCCGCCGTACCAAGTGCCTACCGATTCGAATTCGGCGACGGTCCGCAGCCAGGGTAGCTTACACACCCCGTTCCATGTGTTTCCCTGCTTCGACAGAGCGAGATAGACCATCCATCTCCCGTCAAATGACACGTCCGCCCTGAGTGGATACAGATTTCCGCGAAACCAGGAACCGTGCTCGAATTCGTCGGTGCTCGTCTTCCAGCGAACGATATGAAACACCCTGACCCGCACGCGCATCACGAGTACGACGATAGGTTTCTTCTTCGCAGCAAGAAGATATATTCGTGGTGGTACCGGCTTCTTCAAGCTAAGGTCCCAATCCGAGAAGTGAAAGGTGGCTTTTGAATCCGAGTTTGATCAGTTCGACGGCACCTGAATGCAAACATTCTTCGGCTCCGTGAAAAACCGCATCGCCTCTTCGCCGCCTTCGCGACCGACGCCGCTCTGCTTCATGCCGCCGAATGGGACCCGCAGATCGCGCACCATCCAGCAGTTCACCCACACCGTTCCGCTGTTGATCTTCTCGGCCAGCCGGTGCGCACGGGAGAGGTTCTGCGTCCACACGCTCGACGCCAGTCCGTAGTCCGTGCCGTTCGCGTATTCGACGACCTCGGACTCATCCTTGAATGGAATGATCGCCGCCACCGGCCCGAAGATCTCCTCGCGGTTCACCCGGCACCCGACGCCCAGATCGGTAATCACCGTTGGCTGGAAAAAGTACCCGTCGCGGCAGCGCTCGCTCAGGTCCTTCGGCCGCTCGCCGCCGCAAAGGATCTTGCCGCCCTCCTGCTTCGCCAGATCGACATAGTACATTGACTTCTCAAGTTGCGCCTTCGACACCATCGCCCCCTGATCGCTGGTCGACTCCAGTGGATCGCCGACGCGCAGCTTCAGGGCAGCCTCGACAAACTTCGCCACAAACGGCTCATAGGCCGACTTCTCCACGAAGATGCGCGAGCCGCAAAGACACACCTGCCCCTGGTTGGCAAACGCCGCACGCACCGCACCCGGCACCGTTTGCTCCATGTCCGCGTCGGCGAAGACAATCGTCGGATTCTTGCCGCCCAGTTCCAGTGACACCTTCTTGAAAAGCGGCGCGCAGGTCTTCGCCACCTCGCGGCCCGTCACCGTCCCGCCGGTAAACGAGATCGTCCCGATCTTGGGGTGCGTCGTGATCGCCGAACCGACTTTCGCGCCGAGTCCATGCACGATGTTCAGCACGCCCGGCGGCAGTCCCGCCTCCATGCAAATCTGCGAAAACAGATACGCCGTCATCGGAGTGATCTCCGACGGCTTGGCCACCGCGGTGTTGCCGACCGCGATGCACGGCGCGACCTTCCACGTCAGCAGGTACAGCGGCAGGTTCCACGGGGAGATCAGTCCGCAGATGCCGCGGGGCTGCCGCAAGGTGTAGTTCAGTGCCACGCCGTCGGTCATGTGCGATTCGCTATGGGCATGCAGGATCGCCGTCGCGAAGTGCCGGATGCTCGACGATGCACGGGGAATATCCACCGTCCGCGCCACTGTCAGCGGCTTGCCGTTGTCGATCGCCTCCGCCCTGGCAAGCTCCTCGCTCCGAGCCTCGATCATGTCGGCGATCTTCATCATCACCCGGCATCGCTGGGCGGCAGGCGTCTTCGACCAGATCGGAAAGGCCGCCTCAGCCGCCGAAACCGCCGCCGTCACGTCGCGCTCATCCCCATCGGCAACCTGCGAATAAACCTTGCCCGTCGCCGGTTCGTAGTTATCGAGATACGAGCAGGAAATCGGCTCGACGATTTCGCCGTTGATGTAGTGCCGAATCTTGAGCATGGCTGTCCTCTAGAAAGTTCGCAACGATACTGGTCGCCCTCAAATAATCGTTGCGTTAAGTGATTCTACGGATTGGAAGTGCCGATCGCGCGTCAAAAGCGGGATCGAATGCTGTAGTGAGATCGCGGCGATCCAGACATCATTGTCGGGGATGGGTCGTCCGGCTTTCATGAGCCTGGACTTTACTTCGCCGTATTGCCGGCCGGTCGATGCGTTGACATTCAAAACCGCACAATCACCACAGAACGACTCGATTCGGGAGATGTTTTCTTCGACCCGATGCGAGCGCATCGCTCCAAGGAACAGTTCCCCAACGACAATGGACGGAAGGTAAACCTCGTCGAAATCCACTAGCCGCTTCGCAATCACTGAATCACGATTCAAAATCGCGATTACGACGTTGGTATCGAGGAGTATTTTACCAGCCATCGGGATCGACCTGCTCGCAGCCCTCTTCGATCGCGGCCTCGATTTCCTTCAAATCCTCGGTCGGGAATTCGGGCAGCCGTTTGATCATGTCGGTGCCCTTTTCACCGCGCAACTTCCCTGGGCTGCCAATGGACTTGATGAATTCGAGCACGCGCCGCTGCTCATCTTCCGATAAATGGCGTACTTCGCTGTCGATCTGACTGGGAATCGAATGATCGTGCACGATGTCTCACCTTGCCCTTCATCGCCGGTCAACACGATTATATCGCATGAAGCCTCACGGTGCCCGGTATATCGGTTTCACAGACTCCCCGTCCGCCCGCCGTCTACCGGCAGGTTGATCCCCGTCACATAACTCGCCGCCGCCGACGCCAGAAATCCCGCCGCCGCCGCGATCTCCTCCGCGCTGGCAAGCCGACCCATCGGGATGCGCCCGACGATCTCCGCCTTCACGGCGTCTTCACTCGTCCCGGCGGCCTTTGCCTTGGCCTGGATCAACTCTCCCAGCCGCGCCGTATCCGTGTACCCCGGCAGGATGTTGTTCACCGTGATGCCGAACTTCGCCACTTCGCCCGCCGTCGTCTTCGCCCACGCGGCCACCGCCCACCGCGTCGTGTTCGACACCCCCAGCCCCGGAATCGGCTCCTTCACGCTCGTCGAAATAATATTGATGATCCGGCCGTACTGCTCCGCCTTCATCCCCGGCAGCACCGCTTGCACGAGAGTCTGGTTGCACAACACATGCCGCGAAAACGCCTTGGCAAACTCCTCCGGCTTCGCCTCGGTGATCGGTCCGTGCGGCGGCCCGCCGCTGTTGTTCAGAAGTACATGCACCGGTCCGCCGTCGGCCAACACGCGCGCCACCTTCTCCTTCAGCGCTTCCAGGTCGTCGAAGTCCGCGCAGATGGCACGGTGCTGCTGGCCCTCGCCCGTCGGCAGTTCCTTTCGCACCCGCTCCAGCGAGCCCTCATCCCGCGCGATCAGCGTGACTTCCGCGCCCAGTCGGGCAAACTGCATCGCGCACGCCCGGCCGATTCCCTGCGTGCTACCGCAGGCAACCGCCCGCCTGCCCGCCAGTCCGTATAGCTTTTGAACGTCCATCGCCTGTTACTCCCGCAAGTCTGCATCACTGCGATTGAATTTCTGTGTAGGAACAAGTCCGTCCGTGCGCGCCCGTGAATCCCGGTTTGGCCAGGGAACCATATGCTTCTGGCCCGGGGCGTCCTCGAGGTGCCGGCAGTGACGAACATGTCTGCCCGACGCCGGGTTGGGCGACATTCTTCAAGAATCGCCCGCGATTCAGCAGAATCTCCTTCATAGCCATTCGCTGCTTGGCATTCATTGTAGACGCCGCTGATCCCGCTGACCATGATCTCCCCGGCTCACAGGGAAGGCATCCTCCTCAAAAACCTGCTATCCTTACGGGGATGTCGACAGCGCCGACCGAGTCACCCGCAATCGCCTCAATCATGCACGCCGTATGGACCGGCGACGCCCTTTGTGTGTTCGGAGAGTCGTCCACGCCCAGCGCCGGTGTCGTGTCGACGACCAGTCACAACGGTCGTCCGCCCGAATGGGCCATGTCCGCCGCCGCGCTCCACGAAGCGCTTGGAAAAATCACGCCCGATGGCCTGCTCGCCTCATCTGCCGCCGAGGACGCGGTCCGCGTCTGGCTTCCGGTCCACGGAGATTCGCCGGTTCCTCATCAGGCGATGGGTAACACAGATACGCCCCCGCGTCCGGTTGAGCTTTCCGCTTACAAACTCCCCGCCCTGCGCTTCGGGCCCGCCGACGTCATGGACCTCCTCATGGGGCTCGATGATTCGGCACTCCAGTCCCACGGCCGTTCGCTCCGTTATTGGGCGACCCTGGCGCGATTCGCTGTCTCGCTGATCGCCCGTCGAAAATTCTGCCCCGATGTCCTCGAAGCGGGGCCCGGCGAGCTGCTCGGCCGTTGGCGTCTCTTGACCCATGATCCCGCGGAGCTGCTCTGGCTCGAGCGATACGTCGCCGTCATGCCGCCCGTGTGCCGCGCCGCCGTCACCGAAGAGCCGCTCAACGCGAATGACGCGGTCGAGGGTTTTCTCTCGCTCACCACCGACGCCGTCATCCGCCGAGTCCTGGCGGGCGATGACTTCTTTCAGCAGATCGTCCGCAAAGCGCGCGAGTCCTCGGCATGGGAATTGAAATGGCTCGCCTCCCTCGTCGCGGCCGAAACGCGCGTCGACGCCGACGCAGATGCCAATGACGCCGGCGCGGTCAACATCCGCAATTGGATCGGCCAGGCCGATGAGGACACCGGCCCAGCTCCCAAGCTTCGCTTCATTCTGGTCGAACCGCCCGAGGGCGCAAAGCCGTCCGAGGCGGCCTGGCGACTGGCCTTCGAAATGCGCCTGCCCGAAACCGGCGAACCGCTCGACCTGACCCAGGTCTGGGCGGAGCGAAACGACGCGCCGACCGTTCTCGGCTCGCACCTGCTCTCGCGCCGCGTGCAACTCGTCTCGCAGTTGACTCGGGCCTCCGAAGTGTGCCCCGAACTTCGCAGGGCACTCTCCCGCGCCCGCGGCAGCGCCGTCCGCCTGACCACGGCCGAGGCCCACGCCTTTCTGCGAGAACGCGCGCCGCTCCTCGCCGCCGACGGCTACGAAATCGTCCTCCCCGAGTGGGCCGCCATCGCCGACCAGCAGCTCGGCCTCGAGCTCGTCGTCGAGCCGCGCGCCACCCCCGGCGCAGGCGATCGCGACTTCGGCCTAAGCCCTTTGGGCCTCTCTTCCTTGCTTGACTTCAACTGGCGCGTCGCCATCGGCGGCGAGCAGCTCACCATGGACGAGTTTCAAAAGATCGCCGCCCAGAACGCCCCGCTCGTCAGGCTCCGCGGAAAGTGGATCGGCATCGACCACGAAACCGCCGCCCGGGCACTGGCCTTTCTCGAAAGCCGCCCCAAGGGTCCGATCACACTTATGCAGGCCGTTCGCCTCGCCGGCGGGGCGGAGGAAATCGACAGCGGTCTTCCGATCCTCGGCCTTTCCGGCGCCGATTGGATCGAGGGCTTTCTCAGCCAGACGCCCGAACTGAAAATCGAAGCATTCGATCCCCCGCCCGAGTTTCAAGGCGAGCTTCGCCCGTATCAGCTCCGCGGCCTGCACTGGCTGGCCTTCCTCGATCAAATCGGAATCGGCGCATGCCTCGCCGACGACATGGGCCTCGGCAAAACCATCCAGCTCATCGCCCTCTTGCTCCACGAGCGCCGCGACAACAAAAAAGTCGGACCGACCCTCCTGTTCTCGCCCATGTCCGTCGTCGGAAACTGGGAGCGCGAAATCCAGCGCTTCGCACCGACGCTGCGAGTTCTCGTCCATCACGGCCCGCTGCGTCTGTCGGGCGACGCCTTCGTCGAGGCTGCCGAGCAGCACGATGTTATCCTCACCACCTACGGCCTCGCCGACCGTGAAGCCCAGGGCTTTTCCCGCGTCCAGTGGCATCGCATCGCCATGGACGAAGCTCAAAAAATCAAGAACCCCACCGCGCGCCAAACCGTCGCACTGCGGACCCTGATCGCCGCGCACCGCATCGCCCTCACCGGCACGCCCATTGAGAACCACCTCTCCGAATTGTGGTCGATCATGGAAGTGCTCAACCCCGGTCTTCTCGGATCGGCCACCGCCTTCCGTGCCCGGTTTGCGCTCCCCATCGAAAAGATGGGCGACCAGAATCGCTCCGATCAGCTCCGCCGCCTCATTCGCCCGTTCGTCCTGCGACGCCTGAAGTCTGACCCCATCATCTCCCGCGACCTGCCCGAAAAAATGGAGATGCGCGTCTTCTGCAATCTCACCCCGGAGCAGGCGGCCCTCTACGAACGCACCGTCGCGCAGACACTCGGCGAAATCGAAACCGCCACCGGCATCCGCCGTCGCGGACTCATCCTCGCCACCCTCACCAAACTCAAGCAGATCTGCAACCATCCCGCCCACTTCCTCGCCGATCAGAGCCGCCTGGACGAGCGAAGCGGAAAGTGCGAACGACTCGTCGAAATGCTCGAGGAGGTCCTCGACGAAGGAGACGAAGCCCTCGTCTTCACCCAGTTCAAGCAGATGGGCACCTTGTTGCAGCGACTCATGCAGGATCGCCTGAAGATCGAAGTCCCCTTCCTGCATGGCGGCACCCCCATGAAGAAGCGCCGCGAAATGGTCGAAGCCTTCCAGGCCGAAGGCGGCAAGTGGCGCGTCTTCCTCCTGTCCCTCAAGGCCGGCGGTTTCGGCCTCAACCTGACCAAGGCCAATCACGTTTTCCACTTCGACCGCTGGTGGAATCCCGCCGTCGAGGAGCAGGCCGCCGACCGCGTCCATCGCATCGGCCAGCTCCGCCGCGTCCAGATTCATAAGTTCGTCTGCATCGGAACCGTCGAGGAGCGAATTGATCGGCTTCTCGCCGAAAAGGCCGCCCTCGCCGATCGAATCGTCGGCAGCGGCGATGAATGGCTCACCGGAATGTCCACCGTCGAACTTCGCGACTACCTCGCGCTTTCCGACGAGGCCGTCTCCGAGTCCTGATTAACTTGGCCCGACTCCATGCACTCCACATGCGCGGGCTTCCGTGGTAAGATCAGTTGTCTTCTATGCCGCCAAACTCAAAGAAACCAACGTCCAAGTCGGCACAAGACGCCTCCCCTCGGATGAGCCCGCCGCCTGATTCCGCGGCGCAGTCGCCGAAACTCCCAAACGATCCCGCGACTTTCTGGAACGGCCGAATCGACCTCGCCGAACTCCCGCCATTTCCGGAGTCCGACGCCACCCCCGTCCTCAAAAAGCTCGGCCCCTTGCCCTTCCCGCGCGGCAGCTTCCCGATCGTCGGTTTCCTCGCGACCCTCTACGATCACGTCTCGACCCACGCCGCCCAATGGCTCGGCGACAAGGACGAGTCCAGGCAGGAATCAAATTAGTCTTCCGGTGCTTCCCCCGGCTCCTGACACGATGTGATAGCTCGCTGACTTCCCCGTGGTTCCGTCAGCCTATTCGCCGATTTCGACGTCCCCGGCAAGCCACCTCGGCCCGGCCCCGCCCAGTTTCTCCATCTCCGCGAGAACCTTCGGCTGGTCCGGCAATATCTCCAGCGACCGCCGATAGTGCGCGATAGCCCGCTGCCGCGCAAGCCGCCGGCTCGGTCCGCCCACGTCCGCCAGTCGTGCGTTCATGGCCGCGCACGCATTATGAATCCGCGCATCCTCCGGTGCCAGCTTCAGCGCCAGTCGATACGCCCGCATGGCGTCCGAATATCGCGACATCGACTCGTACAGTCCCGCCAATAGAAAGTGCGGCTCCGCCGATCCGTCGTCCATCCGCGCCGCGTGGCGAAACGCCTCGATTGCCTGATCCGTTCGCCCGTCGAGGCGATGACAGAGCCCGATTCCCTGCGCCGCACGCCGGCTTCCCGCGTCAACCGAAAGCGCGTGCCGATAAGCCCGAAGCGCCGCATCCACCAGCGCGTCACGGTCCATCGACGTGACCGCCTTCCGCCGTAGCGCGTCTCCCAGTGCAACGGCATAGACACTCTCCGACGGCGCATCCTTCACCGCCTCGCCATAGTGTTCGATCGCCTTGTCCGCGTCCCCCAGCGCCTCGGCCGCCCGACCCGCGCCCATGTGCGCCGCCGCGCTGCCCGGCCAATACCGAAGCGCCCTGGCGTAGGCTGCCGCCGCGCCCGCGAAGTCCTCCCCCGCGGCGAGCTCATTCCCTCTTGTGGTCGACCGCGCCGCGAGTTGTTCATACGCCGCGTCAAACGGACCCGATGCGCCATGACGGCAGCCGCCCGCGCAGACCACCAGCAGCAAAGTCATCGCGCGCAGCTTCCTCGCGATTCTCAGTGCGCATGGGTTCATCTGATTCGGCATCCGTACCATCGCGGCCCTTATTTCTGACCGTCCAACTCTTATATCGGTCCGCGCAGTCTTATCCCTTCGCAAGTACAAGGCGCAGCCGAACTTACGCCGCCGTTACTTTGACTTTGCCCCCCGCGCACTTATCATATGCAAAGCAGGCGAACGGCCGGCAGGGATGGCCGCGACCGACAAAACCCCTCAATTTTGGATGCCCCCTATGAGAACCCTCGCCGCCATCCCCGTTTTCAACGAAGCCCGATACGTCGCACGGGTCGTCTCCGACGTGCAGCAATGCCTCTCAGACGTACTCATCGTTGATGACGGCTCCACCGACGACACCCCGCGAATCCTGCGCGACATCGGCAATATCCACTTGATCACCCATCCCGAGAATCGCGGCTACGGCCAGAGCCTCATCGACGCTTTCGCCTTCGCCAGGCGCGGCGGCTACGACTGGATCATCACCCTCGACTGCGACGACCAGCACGAGCCCGACCGCATCCCCGAGTTCATCGCCCGCGCCGCAGAGGACGACGCCGACATCATCTCCGGCTCGCGTTACCTCCTCGACTTCTCCGTCAGCACCGAGGCCCCCGAAGATCGTCGCCGCATCAACATGCAAATCACCCGCTTCTTGAATGAGAAGCTCGGCCTCTCGCTCACCGACGCCTTTTGCGGCTTCAAGGCCTACCGCGTGTCAAACGTCGCCGAATTGCCCCTCACCGTCCCCGGCTACGCTTTCCCCATGCAGTTCTGGGTGCAGGCCGTCCGGAATTGCCTTCGCATCGTCGAGCTGCCCGTCCCCCTGATTTACAACGACCCCACCCGTCACTTCGGCGGCATCCTCGACGACCCCAACTCCCGGCTTGATCACTACATGGACGTCTTCCATGCCGAATTCAACCAGCCCGGCAAGTGTCGCTCCGCCGTCCAGCGCTGCGGCACGACCTGCAAGTAACTCACAAGACGCCTACGTCGCCGTGATGCCCGCACCATACCTGCCGCGCCCGCGATCTGCGCCTAACATACACAATCAATGAGCCGGCTCGTTAACCAAACCGACATCGATCGCCTCGCCGCGCCCGGCGCCGACGGCGACTGCCTCATTCATCCTGACCCCGCTGCCTTCGCCGCTTGGACTCATGCAAACCGCGCGGCACTCTCCGCCTCCCAGCTCCGGATTCTCGATCGTTCCCTCCAGTCATTGCGCGACGCCTGGTTGGGAGATCGCCCCGTCATCATGTCCGGCCACCAGCCCGAGTGGATGCACCCCGGCGTCTGGATCAAAAATGTTGCCGCCGCCGAACTGGCCGCGCGGCTCGGCGGCAGGGCGGTCTTCCTCATCGTCGACAGCGACGTCCCAGCCAGTCTCAACATTCCATATCCCGATCGCACCGCCGATCCCATGCGCCGCGTATATGAACCCGCGCCGCATGCAGCCGCAGGTCGCGCCTACGAGCATCTCGCTTCAAGCTCACCTGACGAGTGGAACGAAGCCTTCGCTGCCATTTCTACCGTTCCCGATTCGGGCCTCATCGCCTTCCGGGCCGGCTTTCAAAAAGCTTCCGCTGAGGGCGACCGCCACGCCGCAGGCTACGTCGACCGCTGGTGCGCCGCGGTCACCGAGCTCGACAGGGCAATCGGGGTAGCGACGCCGGACTTCATTCGAATCAGCGACATCTTTTCCGGCGGGGGGCAGGACAGGGGTGCCGCCGCCATGACCTTCACCGCCGCAATCATCCTCGCCGCCCGCGAGTTTGCCGCGTCCTACAACGCCGCTCTCCAGGTATACCGCGATCGCCGCGCCATTCGCGGCACGCGCCACCCTATTCCTGACCTGGAAATAAACGACGCCCGTGTCGAGCTTCCATTCTGGGTCGTTCATCCCGATCGTCCCCGTCGCCGCCTCTTCGTTGAGGCGCAGGATCGCTCGGTGGTGCTCTTCTCGGAAGCCGACCGGATCGGCACGATTGACGCCGCCTCGCTCCGCGATGATCCCGCCGAATCGCTGCCCGCCGTCATTGCGCCGCTTGGCCTGCGTCCTCGCGCCCTGGCCCAGACGCTCTTCGTCCGCCTTGTTTGCTGTGACCTTTTCATCCACGGCGTCGGCGGCGCAAAGTACGATCAGATCACCGACGATCTCATTCAGCGCTTCTTCCACATCGAGCCGCCCGCCTTCGCCTGTGTCTCAGCGACGCTCCGCCTGCCGCTCCACCTCTACGGAGTCCGCCCCGAAGACGTCCGCGCTCACGCCCGCAAGGCGCGCGACGTCCTTTTCAATCCGCAGCGCTGCGTGGAAGTCGAAGACCCCGATGACCAGCTTCTGAAACTCGCCGCCAAGCGAAACGCCGCCATCGAGGACTCAAACCGCCTCCGAATGGAGTCTCCCGACGACCGTCTCGCCCGCCGCGAAGCCTGGCGACGCATCCGCCAGGCCAACCAGGACATCCTCCTCGCGCACGGCGATATGCACCTTGCCTCGAAAGAGGCCGGACAATTGCTGATCCGTCGCCTGGAACACGACCGCGTCGCCGGTTGGCGCGAGTGGTTCTACGCCCTCCATCCCCTCTCTCGCCTGCGCGCCCTGAGCGATTGCGTCTCTTCGCGATTCTCGAAGTCTCCCTCCAGATAGCCCTGCGCATTACGACGCATGGGACGTCAGGGTCGGCTCAAGTGGCAGATCAAACTTCGGCGTGTCGATCGTCACGCGAATGCGTACGGCCCGGACTTCAATCGGCGCATCAGCCCGACATTCGACGGACGACTTTGAACAGGCCTTCTCAAACGCCTCGGCCAGCCCCGCTGCGTCGCGCATGAATTCGCAGCTGACAACGACAAACTTCGAATCCCCCGCGAAGCCCATCTCCGCCGACCGCGTGCAGATCGTGTTATCCACGTCGTACCCCTCTCGGGTCACGGCGTCATTCGCCTCATCCATCAGCCCGGCAAATGCCCGGCGCAGCGAGGGCACATCGATCGGCCCCGGCTCAAGTGCCTGCCGATAGTCCAGCACGATATCGGCGATCAGCATTCCAACCGCCGGAAGCGCCGCGGCATGTGGCGGAATTAATACCCGCGCCAGCCCGCACTCCGCTGCAATCGCCTCGGCGTGTAGTGGCCCCGAACCCCCGTACGCGATCAGCAGCTCTGCGTCGCCTGCCGTCGATCGGATTTGCTCGCCCAACGTTGCCGCGATCGTCCCCCAAATCGGCGAGCCCGACCCGATCCACCCATCCGCACGGCCGACAACTCTCGCCCCGGGATCAACGACACCGCAGTGCCATCGCGACGCCCCGACCTCTACAAAACAGACATCGCGCTCGCCCAACCGATTACCCAACTGTCGAACAACCGCCATCGCCGGATCGCACGCCGGCTCGTCCGAAACAAAGCGAATCCTCTTCGCCCCATGCCCGATCGCCGCCGTCTCAATCTCCCGCCGATTCGCCTCCGCCTCGCCGCCCCATCGGCAAACTACCTGATACGGTCCCACCGGCGCGACAAGGCCCATCCATCGCGGCCACTCCTCGCTCGGCAGCCCAGTCGCTTGCCGCTCGACATGCAAAGTCGCTCCGTCATACCGGCACAACGACACAAATGCCGACCCGATATCAACGGTCACGATAGGGGAGTGGGGCGTCATCGGCGAACATTCTCGTCAGGCTTGCGACACCGCACCGTGCGGCGATGATGCCGGACATGCTATTCGCTCCACAGACGATTGCGACCTCTCCGCCGATCTCTCCCGCGCCGGCCGACCGCCGCGCCGCGCTGCTTCTGTGCGCCGCTGGCTTCGTCATCAGCTCCGTCTGCGGCATGATCCACCGCGACGGCATCCTTCATTTCGACGACCTGACCCATTTCCTCTACGCCAAATGGGCATGGACCTGGCCCGCCTACCTCGTCAACGACTGGGGCCGGCCGGGCTTCACGGCGCTGTACGCCTTACCCGCCGGGCTCGGTTGGGGGGCATGTCGCATTTTTTCCGCCGCATTAACCGCGGCGTCAGCCTACCTGGCATGGAGCATCTCCGCGCGTCTCGGCCTGCAGCATGCCTGGGGGGCGATCATCTTGTCGTTCGCCCAACCGCTCTTCTTCCAACTGTCGCAGACCACCCTCACTGAAACCGCCCTGGCCTTTTATCTGATCCTCGCGGCTCGTTTGACGATGTCGAAACGATGGACGATCTCATCGTTCGTTCTATCGCTGGCCCTGGTCACGCGCCATGAAGCGATCGTGTTCCTGCCGGTCTGGTTTTATTACGCAAGGAAAGAGAAGATCGCACTTCGCCACCTCTGGCCGCTCCTCTGGGCGCCCCTGGCCGTGAACCTGCTCGCATGGGCGGCTGGCTCGAAGCCCGCCATCGAACAATTCCTCAATCCCACGGGAACAGGGCAATACGGTCGCGGCGGCTGTCTGACCTTTTTCTGCCGAAGCATGGAAGCCTTCGGCCCGGGCATCTGCGTCTTGGCAATGATCGGGATCGCGCGCTTAACCCGCGTCGGCGGCCGACTCATCGCCGCGTTCATCGCAATTTATTTCATTGCCCAAACGGCCGTCCGCGCATTGGGCCTTTACGACACCGGCGGGTACGCCCGCTTTCTCGTAGGCATCAGTCCGCTCATCGCCATCGCGGCCCTTGCAGGTTGGAGCCGCCTGTTCGAAAACGAGCCACAGGCGCGCCGCCGGACCGCCATCCTCGTCGCCGCCGCCATGGCACTCTTCTGGCTTTCCATGGAGCGGCAACTCGTGCTCTACGGCGCAGGCGATTCACTTGCCGCCGAGCTGCCCAAGCTCGATGTCGCCGTAAGGGCGATTCGTTACACGACGAGCGCTGTCATACTGGTGGCACTCTCCGTCATCTTCATGGAGCGATCCGCCGGCACGGGCCGATTTTCAAAAGCGGCAATTCCCGCCACCCTCGCAATCATGATCGCCCTCTCGGTTGCGGCATTGTGCCGCCCGCTGCGCCCACCGCCCGAAGCCGCGATCATCACCGACGTTCGCCGCCAGCTTCGCTCCATGGGTCATGCCGACCCGCCCATCATCTCCGCCTGCGTCTGGATGGATTATGTCACCGGCCACAGCTTCCCACCGTGGCGGCCAACCCTCCGGCAGGAACTGGATGCCGCGCCGGTCGGTACCCTGTTCGCTTGGGAGCGCCAGTTCGCCAAGTCCGCCGACCACAATCTGCCGCTGGTCGAGTTTGCCGCCGACCCACGCTGGCGGCTGATCCTCGAATCACCGCCGCTCCCCAATGACCGTTTTCCCTATATGCACATCTTCGTAAAACAACCCGCCCCAGGCCCCTGATCCGCCCGGCCGGCGCCGCCGCAAATCGAAATGTAGCCATTGCTACATCTGCTTGCCACTGGACCACCCTAATAGTATGATTCCCGGTCTCATGTTGGGGATGTCGGATTCGCCCATCGGTGCGCGGCCGTGCGAGTCCTGGCCTTGAGGATCTTTCGTGACATCGCGATTCGGTAAGAAGCCCGACGGATTGGATGCTCGCTTTTCTCGCGTGCTCATGATCGGCCTGGACGGCGCGACCTTCGACGTCCTCCGACCCCTCATGCAGCAGGGCCTCATGCCCAACCTCGCCGCCTTGACCGAGGAAGGCACCTCCGGCGTTCTCGAATCCACCCGTCCCCCGATCACCCCCGCCGCATGGACCACCTTCATGACCGGCAAGGGGCCCGGCAAGCACGGCATCATCGACTTTCTGCGATACGATCCCGAGAGCAACCGCCTCGTCTTCAACAACAATCAAAAGATCAATCAGAAAACCCCGACCATCTGGCAGATTCTCAGCGAGAAGCGATACCGCGTCGGCTCGATCAACGTTCCCATGACCTATCCCCCCGAGCAGGTCAACGGCTTCATGATCAGCGGCTTCGACACGCCCACCGGCAAGGACTTCACCTGGCCGAAAGAACTCCAATCAGAAATCCTCTCGCGCTACCCCGACTACACCCACGAAAAGAAGTGGGAGCGCAAGGCCCTCGGCGGCGACAAGCTCTTCGCCGACAATCTCCGCTATATCAGCCAGAGCTTCGACCGCGGCGTCGAGCTCGCCAACTTCTGCGGCGAGAAATATGGCTGGGATGTCATGATGGTCCTCTTCAAGCTCGTCGACAATCTCCAGCACAAGGCCTGGCGATACCTCGACCCCCGAACCCGTGACCTGGACCCCGATCGACATCGCATGACCGTCGACTGCTTCGCCCGCCTCGACGGCGCGATCGGCAGGTTGCGCGCCCTCGCCGAGGAGAACAAGGCGACCATCCTCATCATGTCCGACCACGGCCACGGCAGCCTCGACGCCAAGGCCCAGCCGAATCTTCTCCTGGCAAACTGGGGCTATCTCAGCCTCCGCAGCAACCTCGCCCGCGCCCAGACGCGCGGCGCCGTCTGGTGGCGCCGACTGACCCGCTCGAAAAGCGGCATGCCCGCAGCCTCCGTCGGCGAGCTCGATCACGATCTCGCCTTCGACTGGAGCAAGACCCAGGCCTGCGTCCTCCACGCCGGCATCTACGGCTACCTCTACATCAACCTCAAGGGTCGCCAGAAGCACGGAATCGTCGAAGAGTCCCGCTATGACTCCCTTCGCGCCGAGATTCGCAAGCGACTCCTCGCCGCCACCTGCCGCGATCGCGACGGCAACGAAATGAAAATCTTCCCCGAAGTCTACAACACCGAAGACCTTTACGGCTGCCGCCGCAAGGACTACCCCTGGATGCCCGACCTGTTGTTGGCGCCCGCCGATGGCCTCGCCGTCGTCAAGAAAATTCGCGGCAGCTCCCCCGTGCGCTGGGTCCCGCTCGATCGCCTCGAAGGCACTCATCGCCTTGAAGGCATCTTCATCGCACAGGGCCCCGGCATCGCCGCCCGCAAAAAGATTCACGCCCACATCGAAGACATCGCCCCGACCGTCCTCGCCGGCCTCGGCGAGCGCGTCCCCAAAGATATGGACGGCAACGTCCTCAGCGCCATTTTCGACGAGCCCGTCGAGGTCCATTACGAGCCGCCGGTTGAGCGCAAGATCGACGAGCACGACTCCGCCGCAATGACCCAGCGCCAGATGGAAGAGGTCGCCGATCGCCTCGGTGCCCTCGGCTATCTCGACTAATCGCGCGATTCAGCCGTCTGCGTGGTCGCCTGCCTTGCGGCCGCATCCCGCAGCAGTCCCCGCCACATTTCATCGGTTTTCGTCACGCTGATCTTCGGATTCGGATCATCGCTCAGAATATGCCACGTCGGCAGCTTGCGCCCATCGAGCCAGATCGAAGGCGTCCCCTCCACGCCCAGTTCGTTCGCCAGCGCCACATCAGCCTCAACGCCCGCCTTGCTCGCCGCGCTGTCAAACATCTTCTGAAACTCACCCGCGTCGATCCCCGCCGAGCGCGCCAGCGTCGCATACGGCCGCGATGCAAAATCATCGGCACTCCGATACAGCAGCGTGCGGTACGCCTTCGCCTTGTTCGCCGTCGTCGAGAGCTGCGCCGCCTCCGCAGCCCGCGCGGCCTCACACGAGAAATAGTGAAACGTCTTCGTCACCGAAGGATTGCACTCCCGGCACATCGGGGCGTGAAGAAAGACGATCCGCAGCTCCTTCGGGAAAAGCAGCCCCAGGCGATCCGCATAATCGTGAAACCACGCGCAGTGCCGGCACTCAAAATCCGTGAACGCCACCAGCGTGTGCGCCGCGCTTTCTGGTCCAATCGACGCCGCCTCCCGGCGAATCTGCATCGTCCGCGGCGCCTCCGTACCCAGCTTCCACGAGACATACGCCGCGTTATTAGTCGCCGCCATCAGTTCCAACTGCATCCGCCGCGTGGCAATCTGAAGCTGATACGCAAACACGGCCAGAAAGATGATCGCCGTCGCGCCGCCGCACCCGACGATCGTGCTCAGCGCCCGTCCCGTCGATGGATAGGCCGGCGATGTCGCCTCCGTCGCGCCCCTTCGCGGCCAACTCAAAAAAACGATAATCGCGACAACAAAGTTCACCCCGTGCGCCGCCAGGCACCACGTACACCAGACCGGCAGCCTCACCGCCATCAAATAGACAAAAAAAACGGAGCCGATCAGTCCGACCGCGCAGATGCACGCCGGCACGCCATGCCACCGCCGACCCGCCGCGTTGGGAATCCCGACCGCGACAAACCACGCCCCAATGACGGCGAAGTACATCACCCCCAGCGCCGCCACAGGCATCGGCCCGATCCTCGCCCACTTGCTCGCCAGTACATAGTCGCAGTTGACCGCTTCGCTCGGTGTGCAAAGCGAAGCCCCCAATCCCGACGCCCCCTTCGCCGAATCCCCCACGCTCATGTTCACGAGCGTCAAGCAGACATAGCAGCCCACCGCGGCCAGCGCGACGACCGCCCATCGTCCAAGCGATTGGTTCGATTTCATGTGGCTGCTGCGCTGTCTCTCATGACCGCTGCGACGCGATGCCAAAGATGCCTGCCGCGCCTTCGCACCCTGGTGCTTCGTCACAATTGAATCTTCGGGTGGTACGGCCGTCTCGGCCGTATAGACGGGCGGGACGCCCGTACCACCAACCCGAAAAATCATCTGTGACGGTCCACTAGTCGCCCTGCGACTCCGCCGCCGGCGCCGCGTCAACCGCCGAGACCGCATCGGCAGGAATCTCCGGCTCGATCGCCCCCAGTTCGATCAATTGCTGATGCGCCAGCCCGCCCCACGTCGTCGCCGACCAGTCCCGCTCGATCATCCGATAGTAAAACACCGCCGCGTCAATCTGACCCACACGTCGATAATACTGCGCGACGCGAAAGTCCTTCTCCGCACGGCTCTCCTCAATGCGCGAAAGCAATTGCGGCACCATATATTCGCCGGCTTCCGCCGGATACTTCTGCCGGTAGTCCTTCAGATAGACCTCGGCCTCCAAAAGATCCGCGTCATCAAAATCCACCCCGGGAAACCGCGCCAATGCCGACTCGCCCGCTCGCAGCAGCGCAAACTTCGAATACCGCCCACGCGCGTAGTCCCGCATCAACCTCGCGTACGCCTCCTCCGCCTCCTCAAAGTCCCCGTTCACATAGTGATAGTCCGCCTTCAGCCGAAGTGCCTGCTCCGCCACCGGCGTGTCGCGCGCCCGATCGTCGATAATCCGATCCAGCATCGTCAGCGCCTCCTCCTCGCCGGACAGCCAAAGCACGCCCTTCCACAGCTTCTGCTTCCGCTCCTTGAAGAGCAGCATCTCGGCGATGATCAGTTCCTTCCGAATCGCCCGATCCGACAGCTCGGTGCCGGGCCACCCGTCCAGCAGTTCTTCGAGCCACTCATAGGCCTTGATCAGGTCGCCCTGTTTCGGCTTCGCATCCTCCGCCGACACCTCGTTTTCCGCGGCGTAAAAGAGCGCCTCCGGCCAGTGAGCCGACTCCGGCCACGTCTTGAACCACGCCTTGAACGCCTTGCGGGCATCCTTGAACTCTTCCCGGGCCACAAGCGAGCGGGCCAGCGCCAGGTCGCCCTCCTCCGTCCCGGGAATCGGCGCAGCCGTCTCGATCCACTCGCCGCTCTCGGCGTCGTACTCGAGCCGTTCCTGAAAAGTCTCCGGCGGATCAGCGGCCGTCCCAGCGGTAATAGCGGCGAGCAGAAGGAGGCAGGCCGGCAGGGCGGATCGATTCATGGTCTTGGCCTCGAAGATGTAGCGGTCTCGATGTCTCGCGGCAGCATAGCAGCCGGTGCGCGGATTCTAAGCATCCCCGCCCCAATCGCAAACACCCGGGCACCGGTAAAGTTTGGGTGGTACGGGCGTCTCGCCCGTGTCTTTTCAATCCAGACTTTACCAGTGCCAACAGCCGCCCCCCAGGCGCAACTCATGACATTTTTAAGGAATCAGAAATACCTGAAAGTAAAACTTGTCATCCACCAGCGTCCCGGCCCCGCCGCCCTCGACATCGACCACCGTGAAGCCGAGGACCACAGAATCAGCGCTGATCGATATCACAGTCGCCGCAAACGTGTTGTCCTCCTGCCCGTCAAACGCCGTCAGCCCGACGATGAACTGCTCCGCGACAACGCCCGAAAACGCCCCCGTACCGGAAACAGTCAGCGAATACTTCCCCGCCATCGTTCGCACTGAGCCGACCGTAAGTCCGTCCACCGCCGCCGCGCGAATCAGCGTCCCGTCTGAGTCAATGCTCCCAAGCGCAAGCACGAAGCTCGGGCCCTGCGCACCCGCCGGTCCGGTCGGTCCTTCTGGACCCGCAGGCCCCGGTGGTCCCTGCAGCCCCATCGTGCCGCCGACCGTGTCACAGCCCGCCGCGCAAAAAACAATCAGCCCGCCCACGAACAATGGAGTCGCACATCGCATGAGTGATAACCCTCAATGACTGACAACGGACCGGACTGATCGCCTATGGGCCCGGACAACCGATCAGTTTGCACAATTCCGTTGTCGCCGCTTTACGAACCGAATGCGAGGTGTCAATTCAAAAAAACGATCTTGCCAACGAGGCGTACGCGATCGCGACGCCCCCGGCCCATCGAGGCATTTTATCCGCTTGAAGCTCAGGCTCAATAAGTTTCTGCCCGTTTTACGCCGCACCAAATCAGCGCCGACAGCGCCTATAGCCCGCAAATCCGCGCGCACAAGGAGCAAAAATCTACAAATAGGGACCAATCCACGCACGCTCAACAAAGATGCGCACAATGTACAAGACGCAAATCATCCAGGCCGCAGACCCACGCCCCAGCTCCCACCCTGTGTCGCCAATTTTCACCTTTTCCGCGAACCGCCCCAACACACGACCGCCGCAAGAGTTGCATGCATCCCCCAAAACTTTTTTCGCCTATTGTCACCTTCAAATTCTCGCAGCGCCGCGCCCAATCAGAACCCACGCCGCAAGGCGTGGCCAGAAAATCCTTCGACTCGGCGCGACATTCACGATTCCAGGCGCGGTCCAGTTTCAAAGATCGCCTCAACCACCGCTCGCGCGATGGGTTCTGTCCGCCACCCGCGCCGCGCCCCATTCCGAGCCCCGACCGTCAGGCTTGCCCCTGGAACGAAGTGAAGGGGGGAGGGGTCATCTCTCGAATGCACCAGCGCAAACCCGCCGACGCGCAACATTTCGACGTTTCGACTTTTCGATTTTTCGACGTTTCCACCAGCCACCCCAACACACGACCGCCACAGCAATTACAAGCGTCCCTAAACGCGTGTGTCACCTTATGTCACCTTCGATTGTGCAGGACTTGCGCGCAAGCAATGCGCTTGCTTTTACTCTTGGCCCCTTCTTTCGCCTTGGATTCCCGAGCCGCTACGGCGTCGCCCCCAGCGTCAGCCAAAGGAGGGTCTTACCGTTAAAAATGGAATGAACAAAAATGACCAGCGTCAGCGATCCCGTGCGAACGTAGAGATATCCCAGCAGAATCCCAAACACGGCCAACGCCGGCATCGCATGATAAAGCGGATGGTGAAACAGCCCGAACGCAATCCCCGACAAGAGCACCGCCGCCCATCGGCTTGGCACGGCCTTGTTGACCAGTGGCAGGAACAGCCCGCGAAAGAATATCTCCTCGACGATCGGGGCCATGACAACGGCCCCCGCCACGGTCAGCAGGATCGTAAGTCGGTCCGCATCACCGGAAAGGAGCGTCTTGATCGTGTTATGCTCGACAGGCTCGTAGTCAGGCTGAAAAACACGGATACAGAACACCGTCAGATAAAGGGCCCCGGTGCAAAGTGGCCATACGGCGATATAGGCGACCGACGCCTGGAAGAGTCGAGTCGCCGGGCGGCGCAGGCTCAGCACCCCGTCGAGAAGTTTTCCCGGCGTTCTCGATCGTGTAATCAACAGGAGGATGAAGGTGGTCAGGAGTTGGGCAACAAAGACGGCGACGGCGATGGTGGACGACGTGCCCGCTGGGGCCGTCGTCGGCTGGGTCGTCGGGTCATCCGGCGATGGGCCGGCGAGGATGAGTCGGAACAGACCCGGCAACACCCACATCGCCGCCAGAGCGACGAGCAGATCGAGCGGCTCAACCTCGTTTCGCGGCAGTTCAGGAAGCCGCAGGACATCGGCCCACCGCTTGCGCAGCGTCAGCGAGACGGCCCCCACGACGAGCAAGCCCGCGCCGCAGCACAGGACGATCAGTTCAGCGACTTCCGGCCGGGTCCAGTTCGACGGCATCGTCCGTTTGCATCCTTGCGGGGGCAAATCTAAAGTGGCGCACCGGAGCGGCACATGACGGGCACTATATTGGAACAGATAGTCGAGACCAAACGGCGCGAAATCGCGGCGGCAAGGGCCTCGGTCACTCTTGCCGAACAGGAATCGGCGGCCGATCAAGCCGAGCCTGCCCGCGATTTCTACAATTCGGTGACAACTCCGGACAAGACCGCGCTCATTGCCGAGATCAAAAAGAAATCGCCTTCAGCCGGACTGATCCGCGAGCCCTTCGACCCCGTCGCCATTGCGCAGATATACGAAGCAGGCGGCGCGGCGGCCCTGAGCGTCCTGACCGATCGAACCTACTTCGCCGGGGACTTGAGTTTCATCGCCGCGGTCAAGCAGAAGTCGTCGCTGCCGGTCCTGCGAAAGGACTTCATCCTCGACGAATATCAGGTGTTCGAGAGCCGCGCGGCCGGGGCCGACGCCATCCTGCTGATCGCGGAGATCCTGAGCAGCGAAAAGTTGCGGGCACTGGCGGAACTGTCGCATCGGCTGGGCATGGCGACGCTGATCGAGCTGCACGAGGCGGCCAACCTGTCGCGCGTCCTCCCGTTGATTTCCCCACAGGGTCGGTCGCTACTCGGCATCAACAACCGCGACCTCCACGCGCAGCGAACGGATTTGAATACGTCGCTGTCACTGGCAAAGAAGCTGCCGCCGGGCGTCAGGTTTGTGGCCGAAAGTGGAATCAAAGCGTGCGCCGACGTGGAGGTCCTGTCCGCGGCAGGGGCCTGCGCAATCCTCGTCGGCGAGACGCTCATGCGCGCCGACGACATCGGCTCGAAGGTGCGCGAGCTATTGGGAGGGGCTTAGTCTTGTTTTTCAATAGTGGGGGGGCCGCGTGCAACCACGCCGCGCGTCAAGCGCTACTTGCCCAGCCCCCCGACGACGACTACTTCGTCATCGTCTTCGATCAAAGAAGAGGGCTTGAGCGTGACCGTCTTGGTGTGTGTGACGCCCACCTTCGTGCCGCCGCTGGCCGGCGAAACGACCACTTCCGCCTCCGCACCCGCCGCGCTGATTTGCAGAACGGCCGGCATCGACTGGTCGAGGTTGCCCGCCGACTCGAGGACCACGACCGCGTCACCCCCGAGTTCAGCGCCGTCGATCTTCACCTGATCGAGGCCCGGCACGCCGCCGGGTCCGTACTGTACGATGTACGGTTTCTTCGTCACGGGGTGAGTAACCGGCGTATCAGGAGCCGATTTCTTGGAGATGAAGTAACGGTTGTTGTCCGGCTCGATCTTGATCGCCGCCGGATCAGAGGGGTCGCGAAGGGAAAGACTTCGCGCGTATTCAACGTCATTCTCAAAGCGCTCAGCGGCCAGCCGCGCCTGCTCGCGCAGCCCGGCCTCAGCATCCGGCCAGGCGACGGCCGCGACAATGCCGACGACGACGACCACGATGAGCATTTCAATGATGGTATATGCGTTTCGATGCACGATGTTTCCCCCATTCTTGAGTGCAAAGGCTACTTGCCCTTGCGTGCCGGATCGCCGGCCTGTTTTCGTTCGTCGGCCTTGATCGTCACCTGCACCGGCTTGGTCTTCAGGTGTTCGAGAATCTGCTCTAGTAGCGCATTCGTGCGCCGTGTTTCCTCGACGATCTCGCGCCGCTGCAGCGCCGTGTCCGGGATCTGCGCCTGCGCGGTCATCACACTGTCCGGCCGGCCGACCCACAGCTCAATGGCGATGATGGTCAGCAGGACGGTCAGCGCGCAGAGAATGCCGCGTGTGAATCGGTCAGGCGTCATGGTGGTCGTTACCTGCTCGGACATCTCAATCCTCTTTCCAGTTCAGCACGGTAATAGGCTGCGGGGTCGGCGTGCTCTCAAGATTCCAGAACGTGGAGCGATTCGCATCCCAGGTGAAGCGGACGTCACAATCGCTTCTCACATTATTGAATGTACCGCTCTTGACCAGCGATCCGGTGACATTGGAGACGATCCTCTGCTTGCCGTTGCAGTCAAACAGGCCGCCGCAGATGACCGAACCGAGGACGGTCAGGGAGGCATCGTCATTCATGAATTTGATATCGCCGGTGACGATCAAAGCCGGGAAGCCGTCTACGGCACGGATGATGTGCGGGCCGACGTCGTCAATCTCAAGTCTTCCCTGGACAATGAGCGTACCGGTAAGGTCGGCGTTGGCGCGAATCTTGAACATACCCGACTTGCAGCAGATGATTCTGCCGGGGTTCGTTGCGGACATGTCGATGGCATTAAGGGCAACGGAATCGGCACTAGTTATCTGGGAACCGCTAAATGCGGTATAGGCCGAGTAATCTTTGCCATTGATCGTGTAGTTGGCATATTTAGATACGGTGCCCGCCGGCGGCGTGTAGGCCGGTTGGGCGCTAAGTACGGCGGTCGGGGGGCCGGATCCCAACCAGGTGGTAAGGCCGGAACTGGTAACCTGCCCGTTGCAAAACGAGCCGAGTGAACCCATCAGAGTTCCATTGGCGTGGACATTGCCAAAGATTTTCACATAGGCAGGGATGGTGCAGGTATTGGGATCAATGATCGCATAGGGAATGCGCCACTTAGCGCCTTCGGGCACGACGACCTCGGCAGTGACCTTCCGCTTCCCGCGAACGCTTCCGTCCGGGTCGAGAGCGACGCCCGTCGCCGTGATGCGATACAGATTCAGATCGGTCTTGGCAGGTGTCCATGCGTCCGATCGCAGGACCGAAACGTTCGTATAGTCGCTGGTGGCATCGACGGCAACGTTGTTAGCACCCGTGTAATACTGACCGTACGCCACAGTCGTCGGTGGATACATGAGGAAGTGAGAGCCGATGGCGACGCCCGATTCGGCCAGATAAAGGGCGCGCATCGAGCCGTAGCGATTGACCGATTCTGGCATGGCGGTCGAGTGGCTCTCGACAAATGAGAGACCCAGCGCGGTCACAATGACCGCGATGCCGAGCACGGCAAGGAGGATGTAGCCTTTGCGTCGATGCATCATGGAGCCTCTTAAGTCAATGAACCTTCATCACAGCGTCACCCGCATGAGCGTTCTAGCTCGTTGCCACGCCCGTCCATTTGGAGACCTTTTTGCGCTGCTTATTGTTCGAGCCCGGCAGCGGCGGACCGTTGGCCGCAGGCACGAAAAGGTAATCGGCGGATGCCCGCGGGCTCGCACAGGTGGTGAACCCAACCGCATCGTCGCCGGTACCCAGAACGAAGTTCGCCTCGACGACCTTCGTGTCGGTGTAATCGGGGTAACCGACGAAGCCGAAGCTCTCGACCCCTTCAGCCCAGACGATCGACTTCAGATCGCCTGACGGATAGAGAGAGAGCAGGGTCGCGGCATTCTTGAAATTGGTGGTCGTCACCGTCGTCGCGGGCATGGCCCCGGACGACTCGGGATACTCGTATATGATCTGCTTCTTGGCCGCATCGTATCGAATGACGGCGGTCTCGTAGAGATTCATGGTCTCGTCGCCGTTGTAGTCCTCGACCCACAAAGAGGCGGCGCCGGCCGTGACCTGCCCGACGCAGCGCGCCTCGCGGATGGTCTCGCCGATGCGATTGAGCGCAAAGTAGCCCGCCGTCTTCGTCTTGCGGATGTCGCGGGTCTGGCTCGCCGCATTGGCAACAGCCGACGTCAGCGCGGCCGCGGCGCCGGTGACCATGGCGGCCGTCGTGGCGGCGAGTATGAGCTCAACAAGTGTGAAGGCCGGCGCGCGACTGCGTGATCGGCGATTGATGAAGGCTTCACCCGATTTCAGGTGTCGGCGATGCATTTCAATCCTCCCTCGCGACGATGCGGACGAATCGGGCCACCTTCGTGGTGGCGCCGTCATAGACGTTCACGGTCACGCGGACGAAGCTGTTGGTGTCGTTCGCCTGCTGACCCGGAAAGGTGATGTATTCGACGGTCGCATTCCGCCAGAGACCGCTGCTCGTTCCAGCCGTCTTGTTCTGATTCTTGAAGTCCTTGAGATTCCCGGCGGATTCGCTGTAGCCGTGGAAGTCGTCGACATTGTCATAAGTGGCGCGCGTAAGCCCGCCTTCCGGTCCCGGCGAGGCAGTGCGGTCCGCCGGGTCAAAAAAGGGACGTGCGAGGATCTCCTCCATCATGGCCTCGCCCAGCGCGGCGGCCTCGTCAAGCTTACCGGCCTCGTTGACCTGCTGGACGCCTGCGCTGAAGGGCAGCGTGGCTGAGGCGGCAACGATGGCCAGCACGATGGCGGCCATGAGCGCCTCGGCGAGTGTAAAGCCGCGGGCCGAGCATCGCGCGCGGCGACCGGACCCTCTCGTGATTGATTCGGACATCACCTGCCTCCTTGACGATTCGGGCTGGGTGCTAGAACCATACGATTCAATCAACCGCCATCGCAAGAATGCCCGCCGGTATCGGACGCAAACACTGCCATATCAAAACCGAAGGGACCGGAAACGCTCGGCGGTGTCGCCGAACGTTCCGGTCCCGTGGCTCGGTGTTATCAGTCGCTCGGCGTGCTTGCCGACGGGCGAGGCTCGCACGGCCAAGCCATGAATCAATAGGCTTAGAGCGTATCGTGCGCGACACCGTTGGTCGTGCCGCCGTCGTTAGCCTTGAAGACTTCGGTGGTATCGTCGTAGAACCAGGCCTTCGCGGCCGCCGCGGCGGTGTTGGTGACGTCATTACCGGTGCCGCCGACAGTAAACGGATTGGTCGGAATCCTCTGAAGATATGGACCGTATTTACCGGTGGGGCTGACGGTGCCGGCCGCATCGGTCTTCTTGGTCATCTGATTGACGAAGTCAGCCAGCGGCGGCGGGTTGCCGTTGTGCTGGTGCTTATAGAGGTCGATCTGCTTTCGCACCTCGCGCAGGTTGAAGGTCAGCGAGCTCGATCGCGCGTCGGTACTCGCATCGGTAAACTGCGGAATGACCACGGCGGCGAGAATGCCGAGAATGATCACGACGATCAAAAGTTCAACCAGTGTAAACCCGCGTTTGGCCTTCATCATTGTCCCCTTGTCAAAAAAATGGGTAGTCTAAATTCACTCCAAGGGTGCCGTTGCCCCCTCTACTCAATTACAGTGCATCGTGGGCGATGCCATTGGTCGTTCCGCCGTCATTGGCCTTGAACTCGCCGGTTGTGGCTTCATAGAACCACGCCTTGGAGGCTGCAGCGGCTGTATTGGTGACGTCATTGCCGGTACCGCCGACGGTGAACGGATTGGTCGGAATTCTCTGAAGGTAGGGACCGTACTTGCCGGTAGGGCTGACGGTGCCGGCGGCATCGGTCTTCTGCGTCATCTGGCTGCTGAAGGTCGCCTGACCGGGATAGTTGCCGTTGTGCTGCAGCTTGTAGAGGTCGATCTGGCCGCGAATGGTGGCCAGATTGGTCATCAGGGAATTCACCCGGGCCTCAGTCGTGGTGTCGTTGAACTGGGGGATCACGACGGCGGCAAGGATGCCGAGGATGATGACGACGATGAGGAGTTCGACGAGTGTAAAGGCTCGTCTTGTTTGCATGACTTTCATAACACATCCCCTGGATGGTCGCCTCAACAGACGCGAGTTCAATTTGACTCGTCGCGCCTGCGGAAGGGCGAATTGCCATCTTCACACGCGCCGATCTAGTGGCGATTCGCGTGAATTGGCAATGGCCGTATCGGATGGCGGGGGGAGCTTCTTTAGGCCCAGAGTCGGTGTAACCGAGTTCGGTTGCCAATTAACGAAGTATGGGGGCGATAATTCACGGGAGGTGGCGATAACCGCGGGAGATGCCCCCTGAATGGCAAGTTCCTTGATGGCGACCTTCATGTGCCAATGTCTTCGTTCCACAAGTCCGGGTGTGCGGCGATGAAGTTCTTCATCAAGGTTACGCATTCTTCGTTGTGCATAATTTCCAATGTGACGCCCCGGGATCGCACATAGTCTTCCGGGCCTGTGAAGGTCAGATTCTCACCGATGACGATCTTCGGGATTTTGTAGAGCAGGGCGGTCCCGCTGCACATGTCGCAGGGCGAAAGGGTGGAATAGAGGACGGACCGTTGATAATCTCGGGCGGTGCGTCGTCCGGCGTTTTCCAGGGCATCCATCTCGGCATGGAGAATGGCACTGCCCCTCTGGACGCGACGATTATGGCCTCGACCGATGATCTTGCCGTCGAGAACGAGCACGGATCCAATCGGTATGCCGCCTTCATCGAGCCCTTTTCGGGCTTCGTCAATTGCCGCCTTTAGAAACTCATCCATGGCCGATCCTCCGGTGTGATGCGCCTCATCTTGTCCAGAGCAATGCGAGTCGAATTTTACCGCGGCGGAAGAAAAGCTGCAGCCGGATTTTTGGAAGCCTGGTCAGGGCTTTCGACCGCGCCGGATTTCTGTGCTAGGCTAGCGGTCCGCAGGACTATGGAATCAACCCACAAGCCAAACCGCGTGCGGAAACTCCTCTCGCTAATCCTCAAGCTCGCGGTTTGCGGCGGCGCGCTCGCATACCTAAGCGACAAGGTCGCACTGAACGACTCGGTTCGTCTCAGCGAGAACCCTTCGCATCGGCTTCGACTCTTGGCCGAGGAGGGAGACACGCTGCGGGTGTTCGATCCCGCGCGGAACACGACGCGCTCGATTTTGCGCAGCGAGCTGGCCTCAGCGGACCAGCTTCGCAAGGGGCAGCGGTCGATCGAATACGGGCTGAAAACCATCGCGGCGCGGGCCGACTGGCGTTGGGCCACGTGGGCATTTATCGCATATGGGCCGGTTGTCTTTATTCTGGCCTGGCGACTCCAGTGCCTGCTGGCCATGCAGGAAATCAGGGTCAGCTTCAAGAACTCTCTGCTGCTCACGCTGGCCGGCAATTTCTTCAACTTCTCGATGCCGGGCACCACGGGCGGGGATTTATACAAGGCATACCACGTCGCCCGGATGACGGATCGGCGGACTGAAGGCATCACGGTCATCCTGCTGGACCGGGTAATGGGTTTGGTCAGTTTCCTGCTGATCGCGGCGGTCACGATCCTGGCGTTCTGGCGGACCGACATGATCGGATTCTACGGGCGATGGGTCGGCTACTTGACGGTCGGGTTCTTCGTCGCGAGCGGGTTGTTCTTCTCACGTCGGATGCGGCGGCTTATCGGATATGAGTCGCTGCTGAAACGGCTGCCGCTGGCGGACAAGCTGAAGCGCGTGGATGAGACGGCGTTTCGATTTCGATATCACCCCAGGCAGGCGGCGTCTTCACTTGTCAGCACGATCGTGAGCCACTTTCTTATTATCACCTCGATTTACTTCACGGCGCTGGCCCTGGGGATTCACGCGTCGGCCTACCACACGGACATCGACCTGTATTGGGCCATCCTGCTGGCGTCCGTGGTGGGCTTTTTGCTGGCCGCGATTCCGATCAGCATCCAGGGCTTTGGTCTGATGGAGGCGGTCTTCTTCAAGGTGTTGGTCGAGGGGGGCTGGTCCACGTCTTCGCAGATGCTTGCGGTGACGCTGGGACTGCGGCTGGTGCAGATCATCTGGTCGCTGCCGGGCGTGGTCGTGCCGTGGCTGGGATTTGCGCGGCCGCGAGAGGGTGTTGATGCGACCAGACCGGCGGTATCGGCCGGGTCGGCGACATAGAATGGTTCGCGCATGGGCGCGTCCTGCCTGCCGCTAAAATTCAGTTGAGTACACGTCGAAAGGCGTCTTGCGGGAACGCAAATCACCCTAGAGCAATGTTCCGCGAAGCAACAGGACTGCCGTAGAGAAGTAGATCAAGATGCCGGTCACGTCAACGAGGGTCGCGACAAAAGGTGTCGATGAAACGGCCGGATCAAGCCCGAGTCGTTTGAGAAGCAATGGCAACATGGAACCTGCAAGGGTACCGAACAGAACGACCCCGACCAAGGCCGTTCCGGCAACGAAGGCCACGACGGTGACATGCTCTTTATTCATGGTGCCATGCGTCGCCTGGAACGAACCATAAAGATAAGCGGCCACAAACGCGGACGCGCCGAGGATGGACCCGAACATCAGGCCCGAGATCAGCTCTCGCCGCATGACGCGCCACCAGTCGGAAAGCGACAGTTCGCTGATCGCGAGGGCGCGGATGACAAGAGAGGCGGCCTGCGATCCTGAGTTACCGCCGCTGCTGATGATCAGGGGAATAAACGCCGCAAGGATGACGACCTTCTCAAGAGTCGACTCAAATTTGTGCATCGCCGTGATCGTCAGCATCTCGCCGCAGAACAGCAGGAATAGCCAGGGCGCACGCTTGCGCACCATCGTCATGGCCGTCGCTTCGAGGTACGGCTCGTCCAGGACCCGGACGGCCGCCATCTTATGCACGTCTTCGGTTTCCTCTTTTTCGGCTACGTCCAGGACGTCGTCTACCGTGACGATGCCGACCAGCACGTTGCTTGAATCCACCACCGGCAGGGCCGTTCGGTCATATTTCTTGAATGCGTGGACTGCTTCTTCTTGATCGTCATGGGCGTTGAGGAAGACATAGTGACCGTCCATGATGTCAGCGACGGTGTCGTTTGGATCGGCCAATACGATGTCTTTCAGTCGCAGATCATCGATCAGGTGGCCCTTCTCATCAGTGACAAAAACGATATTCAACGTCTCCTTGTTTCCGCCGACCTGGCGGAGATGCGAAAAGACGTGTGAGATGGTCCAGTCCTTGCGAAGCGAAACGTAGTCCGGCGTCATCCGCCTGCCGATTGACTCTTCCGGATAGCCGAGGAGCCTGACCGCGATTCGTCGCTCTTCGGGCGAGAGCAGGCCGATGAGCCGCTGTGCCGCTTCGCCGGGCATCTCTTCGAGAAGGGCTGTACGATCGTCGGGGTCCATTTCATTCAGGACGCCGGCGACCTGCTCCTGCCCGAGGGCACGGAGCACCTGCTCTTGCAATTCGACGGGAAGATACTCGAAGACGTCGGTCGCCTTCTCACGCGGTAGAATTCGGAAGATGATCGCCACACGCTGCGGAGGGAGGTCAGAGAATACGTCGGCTACCTCGGCGGCCGGCAGCGCAGACAAAGCCTCGCGCAGTGCACCGAAGTTTCGCGCGTCGATCAGTTCTTCGAGTTCAGGGAGCAGCAATTCGCCGAGCACACATCACCCGTGACCTTTGAGCGGCGTCGTCCAGTGGATCGGGCCGCGCCGTCCTAGGACATCGGACGAATTGTATCTCCGAATGGAGCCGTGGCGAGGGCAATGAGAACAAAGAATCTGAAGAATTGTGAGAGGCTAAGTTTGGCTGCCGGGAACTTGCGCGCCGGAACCCCCTTCGAACAGCCGGGCATGGATCAATGCCATGCGATCATTCGCGTACTTTCGCAGCGGATGCAAATGAATTGATCCAGAGATTCGACCAGCGTACACCTTGAACACTTCCTGGTGAATCAACATTGCCGCCGGATGAACGATGCCGGCCCGTCGAGCCAGATACTCGATGACCTTCTGATCCACGAAACCAACTCCGAGATGTCGAAGGGCCCGCCCGAAGAATCGGCTGGGATGGGCAGTGCTGAGATTCAGGCCCCGTTTCTGCCGCTGTCGGGCAGCAATAAAGAGGAAGACGATGAATACCGCTGCCAAGGCCATGAGCCAGAGGAAAAAGCTCAAATCGGCCCCGATGGTCTCCCGGGAATTGAAGCCGCCGCGAATGCTCTTAAACCTCTCGGCTATAGGGTTCTGTGCAATGAGCATGTTGAGCATCATGATTCAAGCCCCTTCGCCTGCGTGTGGATGCCCGAGGCTGGTGGGCCTTCGACGTTTCCTCGTTCGATCCGCCTGAGAACTTGCTGGGCGGTGCGCGAAATCCTGGGATCGGGATCGTTCATGACCATGTCGCGCAAGCGGGGTGCAATCGCGGCCAGTCGATACTGATCGACCACCCAGAGGGCCATGCAGCGATGCTCGATGCGTGAATCCTGCATCATGGCGACCAGGGAGGAGGCGGCCTGAGGGACGCGCAGCTTGAGCAGGATGCGCACCGCCGCGGCACGGACATTTGCATCGGGGCTCTCCAGCAACGGAATGAATGGGCTGGTGTCCTTGATGCCACCCATTTGCTCAAGAGCTTCGAGGGCTTGAGTCTGAACGAGCGGCGTGTCCTGGGAAAGGGCTCGCTCCAGGATGCGATGACTGGTCAAGTCTCCTATTCGCCCAAGGGCCCTGATCGCGGTCGCGCGCACTTCGGGGGTCGGGTCGTTGGTAATGCTGAAAATCTCGCGTTTGAAGTGCTCCGCCAACTCGAGCGCCAGTATAAGTCGAAGGGCCCGAATCCGGTCGATCGCCTGATTTCCCGTGAGCTTATTCTGCAGTTGCACTGATAGGCCCGGCACGAATTCGAGGGACCGCTTGCCGGCCGCGCGGGCCATAGATGGCGAGACCCTCTCGAAATTGCGCCATAGGTCGTCGAACTCTTCGCTAATGCCCGCCGACTCCAGGAGCATGGACCATTCGGACGGACGATTTCCGGTGAACTGCTGCCGAATAGCGCCTTCGCGATCCCTTCGAAACTGTATCTCCTGGGCGGCGATTTCTCGAACCACCTCATCCTCGTGGTCGCTCGCGCCCTGCAACGCAAGCGTCGCCCGTGCGGAATCGAGCTGGCAAAGGGCCCATACCGCTGCCCTGTTTGCCTCGGTATTGTCGATGAGCAGGAAGTTGAGCAGCACGGCGAGCTTTTGTTCGAGGGGGATCCCCAAAGCCAATACCCAATTGGGCGTGGCCGCGGCGACATCGGCAGGCAAGGTAAAGGAAGGTTCGAACCCGTCCCCAAGCCATTCGAGCGAACGAATCTGGAGCATTCCCTTTCGAATCTCCGGATCGCGCGTCAGCCAGTGCTCACGAATGAACTCGGCGAAGAAATCCGTATCCTTGCAGGTGGCGAGCAAGTCGCATATCTGCCTGCGAAGTTCCGGGTATTTTAATGAAACATAAAGAAACGGGACGAAACGCTTCGAGAGATTCTCGCCGATGATTTCGAGCATTGCCTGCGTCAGCTTGCCGCGCGTAATCGTGTTCTTGGTGAAAAGCTGGCTTTCGATCTGAGCGGCGAACAGCATCGCCGCCTCGAGGACCTCCGCCCGGTGATGGCTCTCGAAGCTGGCCAGGGCGTCCTCCATTGCGCTTAACAGGAACTGCTGCTCTTCAATGATCATGCGCACCGTGGCGACAATGGTCGCGGCCAGGGTGCCGCCGTCGTCGTCTGCATCGCGCAAGATGGCAGTCGTCGACGCAAGGTTTGAAAGGTGTCTAAAGCTCATCTCCCGAAGCGTGACGGCCGCCTCCGCACGAATCTGCACGGCGCCGTCATGGATGGCGAGCGCCGCCAGGTAGGCAAGCCTGGGGTTTTCGCTTCGGCGAATGATTTGCAGTGCGTTGAGTCGCGTCTGGCTGCGCGAGCTTCGAAAGCTCGTTCGAAGCGCGGAGAAGAGCTTCGATGTTGCGGCCACGATTCGTGACCGCGCAGAAGACTCGAGCTGATCGAATTGCTCCACGATGCCGGTAAGGCCGATAGGCGATTCCCGATCCAGGATCAGGTCTATGAGAAACAGGTGTGCGTCGGGCGGAACATGCTCAAGGGCTTTGAGGAGCGCATCGTCGGCTGCGGGGTCATCCGCAGTGCGAAAAAAATCAATGAGCTTGATGCGCGCAGTCATACCTTCTTGACCTTGTTCTGGGGCCTACCCCCGAATGGAATCGGTCCCGATAGGGACCCTCCTTAAGATGCGATTGCCCAATGGCCCCGGCAAGGAGGAAGACTGGTATCGGACTTTCTGCGCGAAATCCGGCGCGCCCGGCAGAGCCCCGATAAGTCGTCATGTGATTGAGTGGGAGGCGGCTTCGCAGCCGAACCTTGGCGCTAGGCGGCCGTGCGAGTCACGCGAAAGAGGTCGTATCGCAAGAGACCGGTACGGAAAAGCCTTTCCAAAGCCGCCAAGAAGAGAATCCTTCCGCGAAAGCCGCGCGAACCCGCCCAGCCTAGTCGCCTCACCTCGGAAAGCCCGTCACGAAGTGATCGCGCAACACCCTGAGACGCTTCCTCATGGTGCCCAAGTTCGAATCCGGTTTGCGCGAAGGCGGCCCTGTAGTCGTCGGCCGACCAGAGGGTGACGTTGGAATTGAATTGGCTCGGCAAGCTGTTCAAGAGCGACACCGGCGCGAAGAGCAGCTTGTGCGTCGTGGTGATGTCGCCGAGGCACAGTGTGCCGCCCGGCCGTAGAGAACGATGGCACTCGGCAATGAATCGCCGTTTGTCAGAATAATGAAGCGCCGATTCGAGATTGAAAACGACATCGATCGACTTGTCCGCCACCGGAAGGCTATGGGCATCTCCCTGGAGAAATCGGGGGCGGACCGCGCCTTTGATGGGTCTTTGGCTTGCCGCCAGGACGCTCGACCAGCAGTATTCGATGCTGAGTATCTGCTTCGGTGAAAACCGTCGGGCGATCCACGTAGAAGGCCCGCCGATTCCGCAGCCGACATCCAGCATGGTCGACTCGCCGTCGATCGCCGTGTCACCCAGAAGCCGCCATACGAGCGACTGTTGATGTTGATCGAAAGAATCGCAGTCCGATGACTCTGCATAGCCGCAGTTGTAACCCAGCAGCCCGTGCGCCTGCGTCAGATTCCAGTTCGGCTGATAGTGGGCCTCCATCGTTTGATGCGACATGGGGATGGGTCTCGTGTGTGCCGGGTCGATTACCTGGCCGGCCGATTAAGCGGCGCGGCAAGGGACTGTCTGGACCGAGCAGCGACGTTGTCGAGAACGTTCATGTAGTTGATGTAGCTGTCGTAGGGCGACTCGTATGGATTGAAGTATTTGTGAACATCGCCATCGGCGAAGTACTTGGTGCACATGTAATAAAAGTGGTCGGAGGTCAACAGTCGGCGCCAATCCGACAGCAACTCCGGATCGCCCTTCGTCTTGACCGCGCCCTCAAGTGCAAAGGCCTCCTGCAGGGCGTTCGACTGCATCGCGTTGCCGAGCCAGGCTGACAGGTCTCGCTCAGTATCTGCCCAACTGATCAGGTGGGGGCAGTCATATTCACCGGACGGCTGATACGCGCCGACAATTTCCGACGGCTTCTTGAAGTTGTTATCCCCGCTGATTTTCATGACCTCGCCGGGCATGTGGTAGAGAAATTCGAATATGCCTGTTTCGGTCCACTGATGCTCGCCGAAAGTTTCGTAATCCATGAAGAGGTTCACCGCGTATCCATTACCGTTGACCTGGTTGACCCACTCAGCGAACTTCTCCGCGGTCAGCGGCCACTCGGCCCAGCTTCTGTTGCCGAAGCGAAATGCAATGTCATCGGACAGGCGGTAGTTCTTCAGCAATACCGCGATCGGTGCGGACGGGGCCTTATAGATGAAATTGGGCGAGCGGTATCCCAGCAGGTGATCGGCGCCTTCCGCGATGATCGCCTTGTAGCCCAGTTTGTGGGCCGCGGCGGCGACGTCATTGTTGTAGATGAGTTCCGTGTTGCGAAACACGGTACTCTTCTGGCCGAAGAGCCGGCCGATCCGCTCCTGCTGCAAGGCGACTTGTTCCTCGAACTCGACGCGAGAAAACAGAAAAGCGAGGCTGTGGTAGTACGTCTCCGCCAGGAACTCGACGCAGCCCGTATCGGCCAGTCGTTTGAAGCTCTCGATGACTTCCGGGCAGTACGCCTCGAATTGATCCAGCACGACGCCGGTCAGCGAATAAGAACAGCGAAAGCGCCCCTCATGGACGCGAATCATGTCGAGGATGCACTGATTCGCGGGCAGGTAGCACTTCGTCGCCACCTTGCGGCAGATTTCCGCGTTCTTGTAATCGTCGAAATAATTGTGATCGGCGTCGAAAATCGAGTAACGGCGCAGTCGGAAAGGCTGGTGAACCTGAAAATAGAAGCAAACCGAAGCCATGGCTACCTTGCCTTCCGCCGGGCGGCAATTGCCTGACCATAAACACCCACGCAGGCCTCGGCAGAGTCGCGCCAGGTGAGTTTCTGGATCTCGAAGTTGCCGTGCTCCCGCAGGGTAGCTTGCAGCGGCGGGTGCCGCAACACGGCGACGATCTTATTCGCCATTTCATTGACGTCCCAGAAGTCCACTTTTAAGACGTGGCTCAGGATCTCCGAGACGCCGGACTGTTTGGAAATCAACACCGGCACGTCGTGCGACAGCGCTTCCAGTGGGGCGATGCCGAACGGCTCGCTCACCGACGGCATGACATAAAGGTCTGCCATCTTGAAGATGCGGGCAACGTCATTGCCGCGCAGGAAACCCGTAAACACGACTTTGTGCCCGATGCCCAGCTCCGCCGCAAGCTCGATCATCCGCTTGGTCATGTCGCCGGTTCCGGCCATGACGAAGCGAACATTCTTCTCGAACTCCAGCACTTTCTTGGCCGCTCCGAGAAAATACTCGGGGCCCTTCTGCATGGTGATTCGACCGAGGAAGAGGACGAGCTTCTCCTCATTGCCGATGGCCGGCGGCAGTTCGTAATCGCTGCCGTTGTTGTCAATCGCGTTATAGACCACCTCCACACGATCGGCCGGCGCCGCATAGCGGGAGAGCAGCAGGTTTCGTGTGAAGTGGCTTACGGCAATCGCCTTGTCGGCCACGTGGACGCCTTCGCGCTCGATGTCGTAAATCTGCTGGTTCACGTGCTCGCCGCTGCGATCGAACTCGGTCGAGTGAACGTGCACCACGAGGGGCTTGCCCATCGCCCGGGCCACCGCGATTCCCGCCGGGTAGGTCATCCAGTCGTGGGCATGCACCACGTCGAATTGCTCTGTCCGCGCGAGAATCACGGCGATCTCCGCGAATCGCTGAGCTTCTGCGAACATGTCGCCGCCATAGTGGCCGGCAGCGGCGCTGCCGGTGCGCGTCCCGAGGATGGATGTCGGCGTATCGGCGGTCGGTTTCACCCCGCCGCTCGTCACGATGTCCTGTGAGGTCACGGATTGAGTGGTATGGTGAATCTCGTCAAACCGAGTGTCCGGCGACGTATATGGCTGAAGCGTGGACGGTACGGCGCGAAACTCGACGTTGTCGAACTCTTTCAGCGTGTAGGCTCGATAGGCCGCCTCAGCCAACTCGACCGAGGGTGTCTTGAGGGTCACATGGGTCGAGGAGGTTCCGGCGATCGGCTGTGGCAGCACGAAAATGACATGGTGGCCGAGTTCCGACATCGCCTTGGTCAGACCGTAACAGGCCGTGCCCAGGCCCCCGGAGATAAACGGCGGAAACTCCCAACCTAACATGAAGACGTTCATCGTTCTCCAGCCTGACGAGCGGCCAGGTTGCTCTGGCCGCAGGCCGTGTATGTTGAGAGGAGCATAGCGCGCATCGCGCCGCCCTCGCAGCGGGGCAGACCTCAACACGCCGCGAACGAATCGCGGTTCTCAGGAAGAGAAGTACCGGGGCGTTTTGGGCCGCGGACGCGCGGCGTTTACCCGCCCTGGCGCCGCCATGAACTTCGGCGAAAAGCGAGAGCGGCCGGGGCCTGCCTGAAGCCCGGCAAGTATGCGGAGCACGGCCTATTCTGTCAACGAAAATGCGAAATCTTCACGATTTCGGCGGGTTTGAAGGCAGTGAACACGCCTCCGACGTTCCGGTAGGAGGCCCACTCGACTCTACACCCGGTGCCGGCAGTACAGGTGCAACCGGTGGCGCATCCTCTCCGACAAACGGGCTCATGATCTTCCCCAGTGCCCATTCGGTCCAACTCTGCTTGCTCGAAGAAAGATGAGCGGTAATTGCCTCGAAGAATGGCTTGCCGGCTTCCTCCAGGCAAGTCACCGCGCCGCGCTCCTGAATGCGGTAGATCGTCTCGCCGTATGACTGAAAGATCGTCTCCGATAGCACGTCGGCCGTGACATTGCCGACCGCAAAGGCCGCGCCGACCGCCTTGCCCGCCGTAGCCTCCAGATCGAGCGTCATCAGCCCGACGACCGACTCCATCGCCACGCCATCCCGGCTGGCGAGCGACTGCATCCTGGCCCAAAGGTTGTCCATGCGCGGCAAAAGATCGGTCGCCTCCTTGAAGACGCCGGAATAGCCGCGCGTCAGGTCGTCGCGCAACTTCGCCAGCGAGGCGACATCGACCGGCGGCAGATCGAACACCTGCGCTGTGTCCTTTCCGGCCCTGCCGAGCGCCTCAAGAAGCTCGTCCACTTCCTTGATGGTGGCGTCCTTGTCAATGACTCCGTTTTCCTTCAACTCGGCAACGAGCTTGTTGAGGTAGGTCTTCGACCCGTGGGCGATATCGCTTACAAACGCGAAGACCCACAATGGCGAGAGATGAACGGCGAACAATCCAGCGGCATTGATGACATTTCCTGCCACGGCCCGTGGGATGAAGTTCTCCGGAAGCGAACCCGCACCGTCCGGTGAGGCCTCGTAGGCGCCCTGCACCTCGGCGACTTTCTCGATGAAGAATCGCTGGCTGTTGCCGACCATGGCTGTGTAGGCCGTCGTTTTCCGAAGCGGTTCCGGGATCAGCGTGTCGGTGAGCAGTTTCGACGTGCCGCCGATCGCCACGGCCGCGGACCGTACCAACCGCTCCGGCAGGCTGAGCGTGAAACCGAACGCCTTGAACGCTTCCTTGAGTGATATGGCCATGACGGCGAAAACGTACCCGTGCCTTGGGCTTTTCGCCAGGGGGGGCCGGTTCCAATGGCGGGCCCTTTTTCTAACGCCCTCGAGTCAGCCAACCGCGCCGACGTGCGGCGATCCAAAGGGCCGTAAAAGGGATGATGGAGATCGCCACGCCCTGGCCGCAGGTTCCGCAGTTCCCGCCGGTCACATTGAACGGTTGAGAATCCTCAGTGACCAGGTTGCCGGAGGAAGCGTTCAGCACGACACCAGTGCATGCCGTATCGAGTGAAACTGTATTAAAGGTGGCCAGTCCGTCGACGGCGTTCGCCACAGCACCGAAAACGCTGCCTCCGCAGGGCGCGGTTTGCAGTGTCAGGAGCACACCTGAAGAACTGGTCGTTCGATTCGCGAAAGCATCTATAATCTCCACAGTCACTGAAGGGTTCATCGAGGTATTCTGGGCGGTGTTCGTCGGTTGCTGAACGAATCGAACCGCATTCGATGCCCCCGGCGTGATGTCAAACTCATTGCTCAACAGCGCCGCGCCAAGACCCGACGCCGACAGGACGTAACCCGTTGTGGCCTTGTTGATCCGCAAATCATCCCCCGCGCCCCACGATGCCACCCCGTTGACCGTCGTCTTCGTCAAGCTCGATGTCGTCAGAAGCGGCCAGCCGCCTGGGTTCGTCGCCGAATCGAGTGTGATATCAATGGAGGATCCGGTCAACAGGTTGTTGAACTCATCGAATACAGAGACATCAATGAGAATGTCCTCGCCCGCAGCGGTCGTGACTGGCTGCCTTGTAATCAGCATGCTGCCGGGATTCCCTGAGCTGATTTCAAACGGCGCGCTGTCAACCACATCGCTCAGGTTAAAAGCCTCTCCACTATGGAAGGCCCGAAATGTGTAGCCAGCCGACGCGGTCGTAATCATCAGACCATCTATCGCAGCCCATGTAGCCACACCATTAACGGTTGACTTCTGCGACGATCCCAGAAGCGTCGCGGCTCCGGGATTATTCTGAATCGCCAGCGTGATCACGCGATTGTCATTGGTCACAATGTTGTTGCCGAAATCGACAATCGACACGGCCGGCAGCAGATTCGCCCCCGCCTGATTGTTGCCCGGCTGCGTTGAGAAGAGCAGGTGATCCGGGGCGCCCTTGTTGATGTTGGCCGCAACGATTCCCTGATTTGTAAATGCGCCACCGACGGTTGATGTCGTCAGAGCCAGGGTCGTCTGCGCCGGCCCTGCCGCTCCGGCCGCGCTGATAATCCGCACGCGAATGCCGTTGATGCGAATAATGTCCTGAACGTTTACGTTTGTTCCACTGGTGATATTGATCGTGATGACTTCGTTCGCCGCACCGCTCGGTGTAACCGTCGCCACGGCGTTGACCCCACCCCCGTTAATCCCGATCGTCGCACTCTGCGCCGTCACATTGGACTCCGGGTCAAACTGAAATCCTGGGCGCGCGGTGATTGTGATGCTGTTCCCCGCACCGGACGAGTATTCGGGCAACATGGTCTCGGCGATCGTAATCGTGTTTACCACGACGGAAGTATTGCCGGCCCCGGGCCCTGTCGCCGTTGCCCGGTTAGTGTCCGCGCTCATGGTGATGTTGGGCGAATTCACCGAGTCCGCCCGCAGTCTCGAAATGAAAGCAAGATTCAGCGAAACCACGGCAATCAGGGCGCAACGGAAAGCCACGCCAATGAGTCCACGACCGCAGGCACATGATCCGCCATTTCCCATTTAAGAGCTCCAGTAAGACCGACAAGGCAACCCAAACTTTCAAGTCAATAGTTATTCGCGGACAGTCCCGGGGCTTCTCACGAAAAACTGAAAATTTCTTTCCGTGAGTCCTCCGCGCTCAGTCTATCGCAGAGCTTCCGACTGGGGAAAGATGAGAACCGGTCTTCAAGCCCTGGAGACGTGGATACCTTCCCCCCCGGGCGTAAGCGACTGGAACTGCTTGGCAATTACCCGCTTCGTGGAGGTGTCAGGGTATGTATCGTCGGACCGGACGATGGAGCATTCCCTCGCTCTCGATAATCGAAGCAAGTCTCGCCGGGTCTTCGAGTACTTCGCGGTTGGCCTCGAAAAACCTGCCGATCATCTCCCAGTCGCGTACGATAATCGCGTGTGAGCGAAACCGATTCGTATCACCCTCATCAATGATGAGCGTGACCAGCCCGTTGGCTGCGTATGCCTCGGAGTCTGTCTTGGCATTGCCAATGCCGATAAGCAGGTTTGATGAGAGGCACCGCAGGTCGGCGATTTGACCGCCTTTGAATTTCTGCACGCGGATAGCCTCTTTAAGCGTCGGCGCAGTTACCACCGGGGCGGCCGGGAAGCCGTGGGTCTTGAGCCATCGGCGGCTCTTGTTGAGAAGAAATCTCGGGCGGCCCGTGATGTAGATCACGTTGAATCGTGAGCTTAGCTCAGTCATCACTTTCGCCGCGCCGGGAAGCGGCAGCGAGCCAGAATCATCCGGCCCCTCGGCCAACAACGCTGAGTAGTCCGTCACCGACACCGTCTCGTCGATATCGCACACGATGATGGTGCGATGGGGGTCCCACGCAAAAACGCCGCCTTCGGCTTCGACCGTCTGTCCGTCAATCACGGCCCTTGCCCGCACGGACGATGCCCCGTCAGGCAGATGACAACTCCAGCGTGCCCACCCGCCTGGGTCCGTTCGAGCCCTGCCCAGAGTCTGATCCCCGGCAAAAAACTCGACATCCACGCCGGTCAACTGGTCAACGTCGCCAAGCGGTGAACTGTGCTCGGTCAGCGCGTCGATAGCCGTCTGCCCGCCGTTCACGACAACAACGTCGCTCAGGCTGAGCATGGGTTTGGCGCAGCCGCCTGCGGCGAGCAGAATGGTCGCGCCGATCATCCGATAGTAATTACTTGGGAATCTCTGATTCATAAGTCCGCCTCTCGCATGCGGAGTTGGATGTGGCAGCGATCGAGTGGGTTACAGGCCCGGCCGGCCGATGCTGACCGAGCCAGGCATTAAGGGTACCAGGATGACGGAACTGCTGACGGTTGAAAACGGGATCGCACTACTAACACTGACCGGGCTCGAAATCGTCCTCGGCATCGACAACATCGTCTTTATCGCCATCCTCGCGGGGAAGCTCGATGCGCCCCTGCAGCCCAGGGCTCGGCGCACCGGGCTCCTCCTTGCGATGATCACGCGAATCCTACTCCTCTTCGGTATCAGTTGGGTGACCAAGCTGACCGCCGAGCTCTTCAGCGTCATCGATCATCCCTTCAGCGGCCGAGACCTGATCATGCTGGTCGGCGGGCTATTCCTCATCGGCAAGGCGACCTTTGAAATCCATCACAAGATGGAGGGCCCCTCAGACAATGAGACGATCGCCAAAGTCTCGGCGTCTTTCAAGGCGGTCATCGTTCAGATCATTCTGATCGATCTCGTGTTCTCGCTTGACTCCGTCATTACCGCCGTCGGCATGGCCCGCGATATTACGATCATGATCGCCGCGGTGGTGATCTCAGTGGGCATCATGCTCATCGCAGCCGGGTCGATTTCCGCATTCGTTGAGCGTCATCCAACCGTGAAGATTCTGGCCCTTTCCTTCCTGCTGCTGATCGGCGTGATGCTCGTCGCCGATGGCTGCGGGCAGCACATCCCCAAGGGATACATCTATTTTGCGATGGCTTTCTCGCTGGTCGTCGAGCTCTTGAATCTGCGTGTGAGAAAGGTGCAGATGGCCGCCGAGAAGGCCTAGGCGTCGGTTCGATGAATGACGGGATAGTTTTCGCGCTCGCCCTTGCCGCGCAGCGGATAGTCCTTACGCAGCGGGTTAGCCTCAAACCCGTCCCAGGTCAGGATGCGTCGAAGGTCTGGATGCCCTTCGAAGACGACGCCAAACATGTCAAAGACTTCGCGTTCCATCCAATCAGCACTTTTCCAGATGGAAGTAACGCTGGGCACTGTCGGCCTGGGGTCGTTCACAAAGCACTTGATCCACAGCCGGTGGTTGTGCGTCAGTGAAAGCAGCGAATACACCACGCCATACCGATCGGCGGCGTCGGGGAAGTTGAGATAGTCCACGCAGGTCAGGTCGATGAGCTGTTCGAACTTCGTTCGTTCGTCATCTCGCAGGAACCGCATCACTTCGAGCAGCGCACCCGGCTCGATGCGTACGTAGAACTGATCGGCGGGCTTGTTCGACCTCACCACAAGGGGGAGCAGCTCAAGAGGCGGCGAGGGGAATTTCGACTGCAGCGCGGTGAGCATCTCTTCAGGCTTGGCCATGACGCATCCTCATTTGGCGGCTGTCGGCATCGTCAACTGGTAGGTCGGCTGGACGACGAGACCCATACCCTTGCCTCGCTCGGCGCTGGGGCGAATCCCATCCTTCTCCACGAGGCGCTGAATCGCCATGATGCCTTCGATCAGCGTCTCAGGCCGGGGCGGACAACCCGGCACGTACACATCAACGGGAATGAACTGATCGACGCCCTGTACCACGGCGTAGGTATCGAACACACCACCGGTTGAGGCACATGCCCCCATCGAGATCACCCACTTGGGCTCCGCCATCTGAAGATATATCCGCTGGAGGACGGGCATCATCTTGATCGCCACGCGGCCGGCACAGATGAGCAGGTCGCTCTGACGCGGGCTGAACCGCATGACCTCGGCGCCGAATCGGGCGATGTCATAACGGCTGGCGCCGGTCGCCATCAGCTCGATCCCGCAGCACGCCGTCGCAAACGGCATCGGCCAAAGCGAGTTCTTCCGTGCCCAGTTGACGCCCTTCTCGCGGAAAAAGTTGACCAGCGTCTCAAGACGCGTGGTCACCATGTCGTCGTTACCCATGTTGTGGGGATCGGTCTGAAACTTTTCCATCACGCTTCTCCGTGTAGTCGGATCATAGCCGATCGACCACCGGGGGTCTGCCCATCACACAATCACGCCAGGGCGGGTCTCGGACGATCAGCATTTCGGCCAATCTCAGCGGCCATGATCTGCTGATGCGTGGCACGATCCTCTCCGAATCGAAACAACCGGGCGGAATTGAAGAGTACGACGAAGCTGGACATCGCGTGAAGGGCAGCGGCAACCGTGGGTTCAATTACGTCGAATGCCCCCAGGGCCATGACCGTGACGACGAACATGACGCCGAACACCAGATTCTGGAGGACAACCCGGCGCGTCGCACGGCTTAGTCGAATCAAAAAGGGAATGCGCGTCAGGTCGTTATTCAGCAGGGCGATCGACGCCGAATTGATGGCCACATCGCTGCCGGCTGCGCCCATCGCTACGCCCAGGTCTCCGGCGGCTAGCGCCGGGGCGTCGTTTACACCGTCACCAATCACCATGACCCGGTGTCCCTGGGATCGCATGGCGTTGACCAGATCGAGCTTTTCCTGGGGGAGGCAATCAGCGCGAAACTCGGTGCACGCCATCTCCGCCGCAACTCGGCGCGCCACCGCCTGCCGATCGCCGGTGAGCATGGCCACTCTGCGAATGCCGATCTTACGCAACTCCTCAACCGCCTCGCGCGCCGCCGGCCTCGTGCGATCCTCTAATCCGATGAGGCCCAGTAGACGTCCGTTCGCCGCGACATACAGTTGGCTCATGCCCTCGGTGGCTTCCGCGGCCTCGGCCAATTCCTTGGTGTCGACGTCTCGTTCGCGCATGAATGTTTCGCGCCCGACGAGCACCTGCGTGGTCGTGCCCGACTTCTCGTCTTTGATGGTCGCCACGACACCCTTACCCGGGACTTCTTCAAATTTCTCCGGCTTGCTGCTTTGAATGTTGGCCTCGCGGGCGACATCCTGAAGGGCCTTGGCGGCCGGGTGATTGCTGAGTTGCTCCGCGGCTGCCGCCAGGCGCAGCAATTCCGCCCCGTCACCCCCTTCACGCGGGATGAGCCGCGTCACCGAGAGGATGCCCGTCGTCAGGGTGCCGGTCTTGTCAAACACCACGCCCGTCAGGCGACCGGCACTTTCCAGATGCTTCACATCTTTGATCAGGATTCCGAGCCGCGCTGCGCAGGAAAGGCTCGCTACCATCGCTGTCGGCGTCGCCATGATCAGAGCGCAGGGACAACTCGCCACCAGCATGGCGATAGCACGCTGTATCCCGTTGTCGTCCTTGTTGAAAAAGAGGACCAGCGACGCCAGCATCAGCACCGCGGGCGTGTACCAGATGACATACTGATCAATCAGTCGCATGATCGGAATGCGCGTTCGCTCTGCCTTGAGGATGAGGTTCTGCACTTGTCCCAGCGTCGTCTCGCCGGCGACTTTCGTGACCTCGATGTCCATCGCTCCGGTGAGATTGATGGTTCCGGAAAAGACCGGATCGCCGACTCGCTTGTCGACGGGTAAGGATTCGCCGGTGATGTTCGCCTGGTTCACGGTGGAGTCGCCGCTGACGACCTTCCCGTCCGCGGGGATGCTGTCGCCCGGCCGAACGCGGATCGTCTGACCCTTGGCCAAATGGGCCGCCTCGACGATTCTTTCACTGCCGCCCTCGATCAGTCGAGCCGTCTTCGGCGTCAGCTTGATCAGTTCTTCGATGCTTGCCCGGGCTCCGATTGCCGTCCGAGATTCAACCAGTTCCGACAGCAGCAGGAAAAAGGCGATGACCCCGGCCGCGCGATAGTCGCCGGTCCCGAATGCCGCCACGATGGCCAGGGCGACCAACTCGTCCATGTGCATGTGGCCGCGAATCAGGTTGGCAATGGCGTGCCACAGGATTCGAATGGCCAGCAGGATCGCGCCACAAACGGCAACGAGATCCATTTGAAACTTATAGAGGTATTCACCCGTGGCGGCGTCCTTGGGGCTGAACCACTGGACGTAGTAGCTGGTGAGGACCAGCAACCCTCCGACTAGGGTGATGAAGAGCCAGATACCCGCCCAGCGGGCCTCCTCGGCCGCATCGCCGTGGGCGTGATCGTGGAAATGACTGTGGTCGTGATCGTGGCCGTGGTCATGCGCGTGGGCATGGTGCCGATCTTCCGCGTTCTTGAGGCCAAAGAATTCGTGAGCCATGTGGATTGATACCTGGTAGGTGCCGCTCGGTCAGGGGCGTTGGGGGCCGGCCCCAGATTATCTACGGAACGCCCGTTTCGTCAGTTCAAATCGCCACTCGAATGCCCCGACAGGCCATGATAGGCCCCTCGGCATGGCCTGCCAAGTTTGGAGGTCCTGCGACGGTAACGCTCGACGACCGACCTGCATCCAACCTGCCAAATGAGGAGCCTAGGCATGGTTACACTTTCAGTCCGACCATTTGCCGTTGTCCTGCTCGCACTTGTGGCGGCCACGGGTGGTTGCAGCCAGGCTGAGATGCACAACCATGACCTCGACCAGAACGGCTATGTGTTCTACCTGGATGGGGCCGGCGGCGGGGGCGTCCTGACCAACTGGGGCAACAGCGTCCGCGAAGGGCTTGAACTGGCCAATTACGGCGGCGACTTCGCCAACTTTCCGTGGCAGACCGGGCTGGGCGTCGCGGCAGATCAAGGCGCAAGCGTTGAGTTCAAGCGCGAGAAGGCCTCGGAAGTGGCGAGGCGAATCCGCGCGTACATGGACTCGCATCCGGACAAGCCGGTGAACCTCGTCGGCCTCTCGGCGGGGACGGCGGTTGCCGCGTTTGCGCTGGAGGCGCTGCCGGAGAATCACCCCGTGGAGAATGTCGTGCTGCTAGGCTCGTCTCTCAGCTCGCATTACGACATGACCAAGGCACTGGCCCGTGTGCGCGGCCGGCTTTATGTCTTCACCTCCGAAAAGGACGCGGTACTGGGCGTGGCCGTTTCAATCGCCGGTACGGCCGATCGCCAGTTCTGCGGGGCGTGCTCGGCCGGGCTCAAGGGGTTCCACCTGCCAGCGACCGGCGGCGATGAGACCAAGCGGCTCTACAGCAAGATCACCAACATCGACTGGCGACCCGAATTCGCCAAAGACGGCAACTATGGCGGGCACACCGATGCGGTGAACGCCAACTTCGTCCGCGACTACATCGCTCCGCTGCTGACCGAGTCCGGTCCGCGATTTGCGATGGCAGGTCCGCAGCCACGGGTTTAACACACGTTGCCGCGCGGTGGAGAATCCGCGATGATTTTCCGTATCGAATACGGGAAACCTTCACATGGCAGATTCGATTGCCGACATTCTTCACATTTACAACCCCGCCGCGCCGCTCGATCAGGCACTGACGATTCCCGCGCCCTATTACACCGACGCGCGGATCGCCGAGCTCGAGAATCGCTCGGTCTTCGGTGGGACCTGGCAGGTCGCGGCGCGGGTTGATCAGCTGCGCGAGCCCGGCAGCTTTGTGACGACGGTGATCGCCGGGGAGTCCATCGTCGTCGTTCGCGGGCAGGACTCGAAACTTCGGGCGTTCTACAACGTCTGCCGACATCACGCCGCCGCCGTGGCGACGACGCCGGATGGGATTTGCGACGCACTGCGATGCCCTTATCACGGCTGGACTTACGACTTGTCGGGGGCGCTGAAGACCACGCCCGACTTCGCCGGGGCGTGCGACTTCGACAAGTCGCAAAACGGGCTCGTGCCTGTTCGCTGTGAGACGTGGGAGAACTTCGTCTTCGTGAATCTCAGCAAGGGTGGTGCGGCGCTGACGGAGTTTCTCGGCGAGATCGTGCCGCGTGTGGCGAAGTTGAATCTTGCTTCGCTGCGATTCTTCGAGCGGCGAAGTTACATCCTGAACTGCAACTGGAAGGTGTACGTCGATAACTACCTCGACGGCGGCTATCACATTCCCTATCTGCACAAGAGCCTCAATACCGTCATTGACTACAACGACTACATGATCGACTGCTTCGACCGGACCGTTCTTCAGTGGAGCCCGATGAAGGTGGGCAAGGACGCCGAAACGGCCGCGGTGCGCAAGGGCGAGGCGGCGTATTACTGGTGGGTGTATCCGAACTTCATGCTCAACTGGTACGAGGGTGTGATGGATACCAATCTTGTCCGGCCGCTTGGGGTCGATCGCTGCGAAGTTGTCTTCGATTTCTACTTCGACGACACGACCAGCGCCGCGGAGGCGCGGAACCGGGCGAGCATCGCGGTCGGCGAGCGCGTGCAGCAGGAGGACGTCGACATCTGCGAGGCCGTGCAGCGCGGGCTCGGATCGCGGGCATACGTTGCGGGACGGCTCAGCCCGCGCCGCGAGGGCGGGGAGCATTTGTTTCATCGCCTCCTTCATTCGGACCTGACCTCCGCGATTTGACGGCAATCCGGACGATTCATCACATTTCTGACCTCACTCACTTCATTGCCGCTTTGTACGCCTCCTCGCTGAAGCCGACGACGAGGGTTTTTCCGACGCGTAGGGTTGGTGCGCGGAGGTTGCCGGTTGGTCCGAGGATGACGGCGAGCAAATCCGCGTCGCTCGGCGGGCTCTTCTTCATGTCGAACGCGACGATCTTCCTGCCGCGCGCGGCGATGACTTTGTTTGCGGCCTTGGCCAGCTTCAGCGCGTCGGAACGGCCGAGTTTTGATTTTCCCGCGCTGAGCATTTCAATCGGCTCAACTTTCTTTTTCGCAAGGTACCCCTGCGACTTCTTGCAGCCCTCTCAGCCGGGGCGGTGATAATACCAGTCGATCTGCTTTCCCATTCGTTTGACTCCCTTTTCAAAGGTCCGAATCGTCTGTAGGATCGTGCGCACGAGATTGACTTCAACCCAGCGCTTTGCAACGCCTGAAGTGTGGGATAATACGCGACCACGAAGCTTCCGGGGGGCACGTTATCGGCTTCCCTCCACCGTTGGAGAATAGTCACCCATCGCGAACTTCCGACTAAATTCCGACAAATCGTGGATCGATTGATGTTGTTGAGCGGATAGAAGCCAGTCGGGGACCGGCGACGCGTTTTGCGCGCGTCGCCGCTTTTTATTTGAGGACAGGAGCGACACGAAATGGACAAAGCACTCGTCGAACGACTTGAAGGCAGCTTCAGGCCCCTTGCCGCTCGCGGCCCGGAACTGGTGGACCGCTTTTACGCCCATTTGTTCGCCGAGAATCCCGCGGTGCGGCCCATGTTTCCTGCTGACATTTCCGGCCAGAAGAAGAAGCTTCTGGCGTCTATTCTCCTGGTCATTCAAAACCTCCGCGCCCCGGAGAAGCTCGGCGAGCCGCTGCGCGAGATGGGAGCCCGTCACTTGAACTACGGCACGCAGCCGGAGCACTACCCGATTGTCCGCGACACGCTGATCGGGGTGATGAAGGACATGTCGGGCCCGGCCTGGAACGACCAGCTTACGGCGGATTGGACGGCGGCGCTGGACCTCGTCGTCTCGGTCATGCTGGAGGGGCACCGGTCGGCGCTGGCGAGTATTGAGTTCCTGTCTTGAGCGCCGGCGAATTCTTCTCATACCTTTCTTGACCAGGGGCGGTGATAACCTGCGCGGCACATGGCTGGGCGGGGCTTTTTCGCGCGCAGAGAGCGTCCAATCCAAGGTGACATAAGGTGACGGGGAAACGTCAAGACGTCGAAAAGTCAAAACGTCAAAATCAGTACATTTCGCGGCGATCATCGACTCCTCTGGCTTGCGATTTCGCGTGATCGGGGGCAAGGAGTCCAACGTGACATAAGGTGAGTCACTTCGTTTCGGGCGATTGCAACTCGCGCGGCGGGCACGTGTTGGGGCGCTTCGCGTTTTGGGTGGTTTTTTGGGTGCATTCGAGTGACTCCTCCGCCCCTGCCGGGGCGGGTTTTTCTCCGCGAAGCTGACCACGGGTTGCGCTGGTCGTGCGTTGCCCGACGACGCTGCACCCGTGGCTACAACCCGGCGCCCCATTCGGGGCTCGAACGGGGCGATGCATTTGTGGGCATGTGCACGCGCTTTGTTTGAGCTGATGGTTGGCGCGGCGGTGCGTAGATTTGAAGGTGACAATAGGCGAAAAAAGTTTTTGGGGACGCTTGTAAGCGCTGTGGCGGGCGTGGGTTGGGGTGGCTGGTGGAAACGTCGAAAAATCGAAAAGTCGAAACGTCGAAATGGTGCGCGTATGCGGGGTTGTGCTGGTGCATTCGAGAGATGACCCCTCCCCCCTTCACTTCGTTCCAGGGGCAAGCCTGACGGTCGGGGCTTTGAATGGGGCGCTGCAACGATGATTTGCAAGGTGACATATGGTGACACAGGCCTCGCGGGGATTGTGCCAACAGTTGTGGCGGGCGCGAGTTGGGGTGCTTCGACTTTTCGGCGGTTTTTCGTGAAAACGGGCGAGGTGAAACACGGCCGGTGTATGCCCGAATACGCACGGAAAGTTTCGGGGAAGTTCGATTGTAAGTCTTTGAAAAATGTGCAGGGAAGGTGACACAGCGCGGCCGATGGGCTGCGGGTTGGGTTGAGATGGGTCTTGTGCATTGATTGCATCTCTGGTGAGTTTTCGCGGGTCGGGCTCCATTTTGGATACTTGCTCGGTGTGCGCGCGGTGGACGGGTTCGTTGCGAGCCCGGCTGAAGCCGGCTGAGGGAGAGAAAAGAAGATTGGGTGGATGTGGGCTCTTCGCCACCAGTTGAAACTGGTGGCAAACACTGGTCGGCTGAAGTTGACCTATTGGAAGGTGACACACACGGGGCAACGGGTGGCAATGCCGAAGCGCCTTGGGGGGGGATTTGAATGCAAATGGGATGACACACGGCGGTGCGGGGGAACTGCTGGTTGGCCATCGCCAAACGGCAAGCCGCCTCGGGGCCCAGCACGGTGACTATTGTCGAACAGTAGGCCGCGGTGGGGCCGTACGCAGGAGTGGTGAAATCTGGGGTTGGGATTGGAATTTCAGATTTCAAATTTGGGACAGGGCGTTGAGATGCGCTTCGCGCGGGATGGTCGGAATTCGGGAGTCCTACCGCTCGGCGGCGAGGAGGTCGTTGTAGGTTTCTCGGCGGCGGATGATGCGGAATGAGTCACCTTCCACCAAGATCTCCGGCGGGTTGGGGCGGGTGTTGTAGTGGCTGGTCATGACGAAGCCGTAGGCGCCGGCGGTGAAGACGGCGACGAGGTCGCCGCGCTTCATGGGGGGGAGGCGGCGGTCCTTGGCGAGGAAGTCGCCGCTTTCGCAGACCGGGCCGACGACGTCCATGGGCAATAGGCCGGGCATTGACGCTTCTTCGCCGCGCGTTGGGGGATGGAAACCATCCGCCGGATTGACAGGCCAGATGAAGTGATAGGCCTCGTAGAGCGCGGGACGGATCAGATCGTTCATGCCGGCGTCGACGATCAGGAAATCGCGGTCGCCGGACTTTTTCAGATAGACGACGCGGGAGATGAGGATGCCTGCGTTGGCGGCGATGCTGCGGCCGGGCTCCATGATGATTTTGAGGTCGCGGCCGGCGAGCAGGGGGACGATGGCCTCGGCGTATTCGACGGCGGGTGGGGCTTCGGTGGCTTTGTAGTGGGCGCCGAATCCTCCGCCGATGTCGAGGGTGTCGATGTTGAAACCGTCGGCGCGAAGCTCGTCGATGAGGGCGAGCGTCTTCTTGATGGCGGCGACATAGGGCTCGACGGTGTTGACGGGCGAGCCGATGTGGAGGTGAATGCCGCTGAGGCGTACGTGGTCCTGTTTGGCGTATTGATTGAAAACGCGGCGGGCACGTTCGAGGTCGACGCCGAACTTCGTTTCTTTCTTTCCGGTGGATGTGTAGCGGTGGGTCTTGGGGTCCACGTCGGGGTTGACGCGCAGGGCGGCGTTGACGGTGACGCGGCGATGGCGGGCGATTTCGATCAGGTTCTCCAACTCGGCCTCGGACTCGATGTTGAACCAGCCGATTTTCGCGTCGATGCCCTGGTTGATTTCGTCGTCTGTTTTTCCGACGCCGGCGAAGACGATCTTGGCGGGGTCGCCGCCGGCCTCGAGTGCGCGATGCAACTCCCCGCCGGAGACGACGTCGAAGCCGGCGCCGCGGTCCTTGAGCAATTTGCAGATGTGCTGGTTGGCGCAGCTCTTGATGGAGTAGCAAATGATTGGATCGAGCGCGGCGAATGCTCTGGCGACGGCGTCGTAGTGATGCAGCAGGGTCGCCGAGGAATAGACGTATGCCGGGGTGCCGACTTCTTCGGCGATTCGTGCAAGGGGAACCTGTTCGCAGTGGAGCTCGCCGCCGGAGTAGTGAAAGTGATCCATAGGGCGGCGGATTATAGCGAAACGGCGGAGGCGTGTGGTGGGCGGCGAGGGCGATTCGATCGTCCGGGAATTCGGCGGTCATCGACGACGGGAGGATTGCGGCGGGGCGGGCGGGTCTTGCGGTGAACGACTTATGGGAACAGGCGGGGCGGGGGCGACCAGACATGCGGCGGTGAAACTCGAAGGTGATTCGCGGTGCTTTCTGACGCGATATTATCCGGGCGGGGACATACCATTTGATGGGGGCGTTGTCCTTCTCGTCGAGTGCGGCCCACTTGGGCGCAGGCGCCGGGGACAAGTTGATTCGATGAGGCACATGATCTTGCTGCTGATCTTCCAACTCGTCGCGATCTGTCAAGCACACATGGAGCCTGTCGACGCGCAGGTACGGCAGGAGGCTGATCCCAGCGTCACCTATCTCGATACGAGCTTCGAGGCCGAGGAGTCACTGGAGCGGGTTCGGCTGCTGGAGGAGGACGGGCGCTGGGCCGACGCTGCGAAGGAGCTTCAATTCATCGGACGAAAATTCGGCGGGCATGTGATCATGGCGTCGCCGGGGCGGCACGTGGCGATTCGGACTTATGTGAATCGTCGCATCGCGGGGTGGCCTGCGGAGGGGCTCGCTGCATATCGCGCGGCGTTTGAGTCGGCGGCGGCATCGCGCCTGGCGTCTGTGCGCAGCGGCAAAGATCCTCGTGAGTATCTGCTGGTCGCGGATGAGTATTTTGCGTGCAAGGTCGGCGGCGAGGCGCTCGATCTGGCGGCGCAGTTATTGATCGAGCGCGGCGACTTTGAGCAAGCCCGAGAGGCGTATCAACTCCTGCTGGAGTCTCATCCGGATCGCGAGAATCAGGTGGCGTGGCGGGTGAAGTCGGCGACTGCGGCGGCATTGGTTGGTGAGCCGGCTGAGCTGGAGGCGGAGGCCGAAGCGTCGGCGTCGGCTGCGGTTTCGTGGATGGGTCGGGTTCAGACGGCGGGCGAGTTCGCGCGTGAGCGGCTGCAAGAATTAAGGCGTCAAGGCGTCGGCCAGACCGAAAGAGCGGTCGGGGCGACGACGGCGCATCAACTTGGGGCCGACAATCTGCGCCGGGGATTTTTCGCCGCGACTTCGACGCCTGAAGCGCGGCTGTGGAAGGTTGAGATTGCCGGCGCGCTGCTTGCGGGCGATGGTGAGGGTAAGTCGTCAATTCTGGACGATCCGTCGCTTGCGGAGACTTTTGCGCGGGCTCTGCAAAGCGGGAAGCTGGTCAATACCATTCCGGTGACGGGCGGCGGACTTGTTTATTTCCACGACGGACGAAAAGTCTGGGCGATCGATCCGGCGAGATCAGATTCGGTGGTTTGGACGTTCGGCGGAGAGGATGCGACGCTGTCTTCGTGGTGGCTGCACGAGGACTCGGTTGCGCCGCTGAGCACGGCGATGTTTGCCGACGGACGACTATACGTCAGTGTGCTTGATGTGCGCGCCGGGTCGGGGGACAAGACGGAACCGGCTGCGCACGGGCACTGCGTGGTTTGTCTGGATGCGGCGACGGGCCGACTGATCTGGCGGAATGACCTCGATGCGTTTCACTCGGAGTTTGAAGAGGCCGAGCTGGACGGATCGCCGATTCTGCACAACGGCGATTTGTTTGTCGTCGGGCGGCGGAGGAAGTCGTTTGGGTTTGAGGCGTGCTACCTGCTGCGGCTGAAGCCCGAGGACGGGCGGCTGACCTCGATGATTCATTTGGCTGAGGCGGCGACGGGCAGTTATGGCTATCGGCGGGCGACGGTTTCGTTGCCCGCGGCGTCGGGGGATTTGGTTTTTGTGCAGACCAACCTCGGGGCAGTCGCCGCGGTGTCGACGGCGCTGGATCGGGTCGCGTGGATTCATACCTATCGCACGTCCGCCGATCAGGGGGGCGACCCGCTTTGGCCTGAGCGGGGCGGGCGGGCGATTCGTTCGTGGAACTATCAACCGGTCATGGTTTGGCGCGACGCGATCGTATGCATGCCGCTGGATACGACGGGGGTGTTTGTGCTTGGCCAGCGGGCGGGCGAGCTTCGCGAGCCCATCGGCGGCGAAGTGCTGCACGCTCCGCAGATGCTGCTGGGGATCGCCGAGGATCGGCTCTATGTGGTGGGCAACGAGGTCGCATGTTATGACCTTTCGGCTCGACGGGTCGTGTGGCAGAGACCTTTTGAACTCGGCCAAGTCAATGGGCGAGGTTGTCTCACTGAAGCGGGCCTCATGATCCCGATGGATCGGGCACTATTGACGTATCCGCTGGAGGGCGGGAAGGCGCAGGTACTTCCCTGGAAGATCGGCGAGTCGGGCAATCTGGTGCCGTTTGGCGATCAGATCGTGGTTGCGCCGCCGGGCATGATTTACGGGTTGTCCGATCGCGCCAACGTCTTTGACATGCTGACGCGGCGCGAGGCGGAGCGTCCGGATGATGCGGCGCCGTGCATGGCACTGGCGGAACTGGCGTTCCACAGCGGCCAGCATGATCGCGGTTTGGCGTCGGTCAAGGAGGCGGTGCGGCGGGTGGGCGGATTCGCCAGATTGACGGATGATGCGACGCGGCGATGGTTGTTCGATCAACTGATGGTCTTCGGGACGATGCTGGATGCGCCGGATTCGCGCGGCGGAAAGAGGCCGGCTGCGGCTGAGGCGGCGATCGCGCTCTTTGAAATGGCGGGGCAATGCGCGCCTGCGCCTGATGACTATGTTCGACAGAGATTTCGACTTGCGGAGGCGCTGGCCGGCGCCGGGCGGGCGGCGGAGGCGGTTGGGTCGTATCAGCGTGTGCTCGGCGACCCGACGCTGCGGCGATTGACTGTTCGGCTGACCGTGCCGCTCTCGCTTCAGGGGCTTGTGGGCGAGTCACATTCGGCTGAGGCGGCGGAGATGTCGGTCCTGGCGCCGATGGAGTCGGTCTTGGCGGGCGCGTATGCGGCCGATGCGATTGAGCGGTTGATTGCGTCGCACGGTCCGTCGGTTTACGCGGCGGTGGAGGCAAAGGCGGCGAATCGTCTGAAGATCGCCGAGGCGGATGCGGACGCGGGGCGGATTCTGGAAGTGGCGGAATCATTTCCCAACGGCGCGGTCGCGACGGCCGCCTATGCCGCGCACGCGGACCTGCTGCGCGGGAAAGAGGAGTTCGAGGCGGCTTCGCGGTCATTTCGCCGGGCGCTTGAGAAGAGGAACTTCGACGGCCGGGCATCGGTGATTTGTCGCTATGTCGAATGTCTTGTTTCGGACGGGAGGACTTCGGACGCCGCGGAGTGGATCGACCGGCTGGAGCGGGACTATCCGCGGTTTGAAATACGACATTCGGGACGCCGGTTGAGTCGTGCTGAGTATCGCCGGGTGGTGCTGGGCGACGAGCGCAGCGGCGAACCGCGACACTCGGCGCGACCGGGGGCGGGCCGTGAGACGTACAAGCGCCTGTTTGCTGAGAAGGCGCTGGTTCTCGATCCGGTGTTTGATGATCTGCCGCATACGACGTGGGACTCGATGCTCGTTGCCGTGGGTGGGCAGGTTGAGGCTCGGCATGCGGTGACGGGGCGCGGGCTGTGGCCGAGGCCGTTGGGTACGAAGTCGCTACCGAGTCTGCTGGGCATGGATGCGTCGCGGTTCATTCTCTCGACGCCGTGGCGCATCTTTGCGGTGACGCGCACGAGCGGGCAGGTGTCGTGGGCGTTTGGCAATGAGCCAGACGACGATCCGATGCTGGAGCCGGAGGAGACGTCTCCGTGGTCGCAGCAGATTCTCATGGCCGAGCGGCTTTATTGCGCGTCGGATCGCGGCCAGATTGTGTGCGTCGAATTGTCGGACGGGACGGTGCGATGGTCGCTGCGGGCCGAATCATCGTTGGCGGGGCCGATCGCAGTCGATGGGCGGTATCTTTGCTTCCCGACGTGGCAGGGGAGCGAACTGGTGGTGACGGTGGTGAACGCGGAGACCGGCAAGGCGCTGCGGACGCTGCGACCGAGCGACGCGTGGCCGATGCAGGCCATGCGGATGACGCGGCGGCATCGGCTGCTCATTATTCGATCGACGTCGATTCAGTGTTTTGATCTCGACGCGAGCAAGTCGGAATGGATCATTCAGGCGCCGGATCACTTTACGCTCTCGACGCTTCAACAGGACTCGGACTCGCTCTATATCAGCCCCGACGGGCGGCGTGTGAACAAGTACGACCTCGATGACGGGCGGCTGGTCTGGAGCAGTTCAGCGATCGGCAAGGCGTCGGATCAGGCGATCTGGGTGGGGCGATCGCGCGGGGTTTTGTATATCGCCGGGCAGGATCGACTCGAAGCGCTGGATTGTGCCGACGGTCACGGGCTGTGGAGCGCTTCGGCTCTCGGGTGCCTGGGGGTTCAATCACCGCGACTTGCGGCGGATTGCATCATCACCATTTCCGCGGAGCCGCATCGACGACAGGCGCGACCGGTTGAAGAGGACGTCGACAAGGATCGTCGCGTGTATCGCATCTGTCGGTACAGTCGGGAGACCGGCGCTCGGTTGAGCATGAAGGACGGTGAGTCGGCCGTGACGGAGCCGTTTGGATCGTTCGGCGGACTTCACGTGCGCGACAAGGCGGTCATCCTGCTCGACGGATCGATGCTCATCGGCTACGTTGACGGCAAGCCTGACTGACGCGCTTTTTCGCCGCACATGGTGCGCTGCGCAGGTCGGCCCAAGAAGAGCCGTCGATCATGTCGTCATCCATTGAAATCGCCGCGTTCGTCGATCCATCTTTCGGGGAGAATGCGTATGTTGTATGGCGCCGCAGGGGCGGGTCATGCTGGATCATCGATCCGGGGCTGCCGCCTTCGGCTGTGGAGATCATTGAGCATGTCGGCCTCCACGAGCTGAAGCCTGACGCCATCGTGTTGACGCACGGCCATGCCGACCACATCGCCGGGGTGCCGGAAATTCGCTCGGCGTGGCCCGATTTGCCGATTTACATTTCGCAGGAGGAGGCGGCGACACTCACGGACCCGAAGGAGAATTTGTCGTCGGGCCTGGGGATGGCATTTGCGCCGGGGATCAAGGAGACGGTCGATCTTGCGGCGGGCTCGACATTGACGCTCGATGACACGACGTGGCATGTGCTGGACGTCTCGGGTCATTCGCCGGGGGGGAGGGCGCTCTACTGCGCGACGGCGGGGCTGGTGATCGTCGGCGATGCACTATTTTCCGGATCGATCGGGCGGACGGACTTTCACCACTCGAGTCATGAGCGGCTCATTCGCAACATCAAGGAGAAGCTGCTGGTGCTGCCGGATGAGACGAAGGTTTACTCGGGTCATGGGCCGGTGACGACGGTGGGGGCTGAGCGGGCGTACAACCCGTTTCTTAACTAGAAATCAGTCGTTTAATCAGCGCGCAGGGCGTCGATTCGCCCGCGGATGGCTACTTTCATTCCTTCGGGGAAGCGATTGGGCTTTGAGACGTAGATGCGCTCTTCGTCGAGCGTCAGCGCCTTTTCAAGCTCGTCGGCGGCTTTGCGCTTCGCGGCGGAATCCCCGGTTGCGGCGGCTTTTTCGTAGAGTTCGGCGAGGGTGAGTCGCTTGGTGGGAGAGGTTGGATAGGCATCGACCGCTTTCTTCGTCGCGTCGATGGCTGCGTGCAGATCGGCGATGTCGCGGCCGATGACGAAGCGTTGGAAACGAAGGGTGGCGAGGTGCTGCCAGGCGGCGGCGTTGAACGGGTCGCGCTTTCGCATCACGTCAACGAGGGGCAGGGCTGTTTGGACGTGGTCGATGGTGGCGACGCGGCGGGTGAGTTCCTCCAGCAGTTCGTCGGCGGCCGTGGCGTCCAGCGGGTAGGCATCGGTCGCGGCCAGATAGGCGGTGTAGCCGGGTGAATGGACGTACATGTCCCAGGTTGCTTCGCCTGAATGCAAACGGGCGATGCGCAGGTTTGTCGCGGCCTTCGCCGAAGGGATAACGAGGACGACGATCATGGTGAGGACAAAGGCCGCGGCGATCGCGCCGACGGCGATTGCGGCTTTCGATCTGGGTTGTTCGCCTTGTGAGGCGGACTCGATTTGTGCGTCACTCGCGGGCGGCCGGGCGAGCGCAACCGCGACTGCCACGAGTGCGAAAAAAGTAGTCGCCGCGCCTCCGCTAAACATGGCGAGGTCGATGCCGGTATGGAGAAGGAAGCCCAGCAGGCCGGCGCAAAGGGGAATGAGCATCGGCCCCTGCGCATCTGCGGCGAACTCTTTTGCCGGCCCTTCGAGCGAGAGGGCGATCATCATGACGATCCATGTGATCGCGGGAATGTGCAGGACGAGCAGGGCGTACTCCTCGGTGGCGCCGGAGACGATGCATGCCCACCAGGCGAAAACGATTGCCCCGATGCCTCCGGCCCAGAGAATGATCGAGCCGCCGGGTGATGGGTTGATGCCCGGCGACTCGCTCTGCCTGGTCATGCGCCAAGCGGCGCCGATGAGCATCGTTACGAATCCGATCAGGCCCGGTAGCCCCCATTCCACCGTTGTCCTGACCACCCAACTATGCGGGTCCTCGACGTCCTCGGGGCACGAGACGTCTTTGTAGGCCGTGAACAGCCGTCCGAAGTTGTTGGCGCCGATGCCCCACGGTCCGCGGTCGAGCAGCATGTTCCAGGCGCCTTGCCAGTAGAGGGACCGAAAGAGCATGGAGCGGCCGAGTGCGTCGGGTCTGGCACTGAGGGTGGCGGCCAGGGCTGCGGCGGCGAGGACTCCACCCAGAAGGACGGCGATGACGGTGGTGCGCGGTCTGGCAATGATGACGCGGCGAAAGATCGTTCCGACAAGCAGGAGCCCCAGGGCGACGGCCAATGCGGCGGCCGCGCCCTTGCTCTGGGCAGCTTGCAGCGCGGCGAGTCCGCCTGCCGCGACGATCGCGGGTGGAATCAGGGTCCACCTCGGCCGGGTCCGGCGTCGGCTGAGCAGCACGGCGAGCGCCGTCATCACGATGAGGATCAGGTAACTGGCGAGGACGTTTGGATGGGCAAAGTAGCCGCTCACCGACCCGCTGCGCAGGCGCTGCTCGTAGTCGTGCAGGAAGCCGGCCTCGGAAGAGCCGCCCTCGGCTTCGCGCGGCATCAGTTCGGCCCGATGTTCCTCGAAGTAACGAATGGTGTCCGGCGTCTCGATCCACTTCTGGTAGGCGCACTTCACGATCGTCATCGCCCCGGCGGCGAGGATGACGCAAAGGGTCAATCGAACGTGCCACGGCCGTGTCAGCAGGCGGCGCAGGGTCGCCGCGAAGACGATCAGCCCGAGCATGTCGAGGCCGCCGATGAGGGCCAGGTGCTTTTGGCCCGCGCGCCAGGTGGAGAGGGCCATCGCGACGAGCACAATCGCCGCGCCGATTTCCATGCCGGTCGCGGACCAGGGGCGCTGCCCGCATCTGAGTTTTGCGATCACGACCACAGCGGCGGTTGAGATGATGAGCGCGAAAATCGCGAAGGTCGTCGCCGGGCCTGCGCCGTCGGGTACGTCGAGATGGCGGAACAGTCGTGGGACTTCGAAGGTGTGCGTTTCCGCGATGACGACACGGAGGGGGATCAACGTCAGTAGGACGAGCAGGCACGCGGGCAGGACCCAGCCATCGCCTGTGCCAAGATCGGCCTGGCGGGCGGTCGCCGATTGTCCCCGAGTTGGATGATCGGCGGAGCGACTCACGGTGTTTCCCGTTTGTCAGTTTCCAGAAGGGCAACCAACGAGACGACCAGGATCGTCTGGATGACGATTCCCCATGCCAGCGGCCATGTTGCATGTGACAGCAGGATAGCGGGCATTGCGGTGACGAGTGTGGCGAGCCAGATGACCAGGACGGCCTGACGGACGCCCATGCCGCGCCGGACCAGTCGATGTGAAAAGTGTCGTCGATCGCCGGTCCAGATGGGCACGCCCAAGCGCCATCGCAGATAGACCACGCTGCAGGTGTCGTAAAGCGGCACGGCCATGACGACGAGCGGGGCGAGTATGCCGAAGGGCTCCTGTCCTTCACCCGGGGAGGCGAAGGTCGTCAGGATGGTGAATACGGCGAGGAGCATGCCGATGACGAGGCTTCCGGCGTCGCCCATGTAGATGCGGGCCGGATGGAAGTTGAAGGCTAGAAATCCGAGCAGGGCGCCGGCCAGCAGGGCGCAGCAGACCGGGACAAAGAGCTGCCCGGCGGCGAGGGCGGCGACGGCAAAGACGGCGGCGGCGATCATGCCGACGCCGGCGGCGAGGCCGTCCATGTTGTCGAGGAAGTTGAAGGCGTTGGTCAGGGTCATGATCCATAGGATTGACAGGAAGATGGAGATCCCCGAGGGCAGGTGGGACATGAGGCGCAAGTCGCAGCCGACGACGAGGAAGAGGGCGATGAGAAACTGCCCGATGAATTTCACCTTGGCCTGCATGGGCCGCACGTCGTCGGCCAGGCCGATGGCGCACATGGTGACGGCGGCGACGACGACTCCGAGACCGACAAATGTTTTGGAGGCGATGCCGGGGAGGTGGATGCGAATCGACTGAGGCAACCAATCCGGCGGGTTATCAGCGAGGAGCCAGGCAAAGAAAACCGCCAGGACGATGGGCAGCAGGGCGGCGAGGGTGATGGCGACTCCACCGCCGAGCGGCGTCGGTCGATCGTGGGCCTTGCGTCCGCCGGGATGGTCCACGAAACCCGTGGCAGCGGCCCATCGAGCGACGAGGCTGGTCCCGACGGCGGATAGAATCGCCGCACCGATGATCGCCACAACTGGAAGGATCGCTCTAATGGTCACGCTTGATGCGGCTTCCTTCGCATATTCTCATCGCGCTGTCGCGGAATCGCGATGACAACGAGATCGCATTCGTTCGGTTTGAAACGATGTGATCTCAGCGGCTGGGCCTCGCGAAAAACGGGCGTGACGAGTCGCCCGGTGCGACGGCCGGTTCAACATTCTGAACTCCGATGCTATTGAAAGCGACCGCCAGAGTCTATATCCTAAGCCGCATGCGAGAGCGAGGGTCCGGGTGAAGAAAGAATTGCGAAGCAAGCTACGGTCGGTCTTGTCATCGCTTTCTCCCGAGCAAATCCACGAACAATCCCGGCGTGCGGCGACTCTGCTCTTCGCACAGCCTGAATACCGCCAATCCCAGATCATGATGATCTTCCTGTCTCTGCCCCAGGAGCCGGATACGACGCCGATCGTGCTTCAGGCGTGGCAGGACCACAAGAAGGTCGTCGCTCCGCAGGTGATCTGGGACAGCCGGCAACTGATGCCCCTGGAGATTCGCAATCTCGATGAGGATATTGGGAGCAACCAGTTTGGGATCCGCGAGCCAATCCACGGCATGCCGATTCCCATCGAACTGATTGATCTCGTCATCGTACCAGGACTAGGCTTCGACCCGTTCGGCAATCGCCTCGGGCGTGGGCGAGGGTTTTATGATCGGTTTTTGAGCAAGCCGGAGTTTCGCGGCATCACCTGCGGGCTGGCGCTGGAAGATCAGGTCGTGGAGTCGATCCCCTCGGCGCACCACGATGTCAAGGTGCGGATGCTCGTTACGAACGAGACCGTGCGGCGATTTGATCCATAGAATTCACAGCGTCGTGCGTCAGTGGCGCGCTTTGGGGTTGAATCATGGACGATCGACTGTACCCTATCGTGCGCGGACGAAGGGAATTCGTCCGCTGAAATTCTGAACGACCTGTTTGCCTCGTCGGCCGTATCTTGCACAATTGCTGGAGCGATTTCCTTGCCTCTCTTTTCTTCGTCACGCAACGTGTCCTGGCCTCTGGTCTTGTTGGTGGTATCGATCGCCGCGGCGACATGGAGCCTTTACGCATGGCGCAATCTCGGTGAGCCGGCGGAAGTGAGCCTCGCCTCGGGTGAGGCCGTGACGTCCGACGAGCGCGAAGGCAATCTTGAGCCCGAGCATCCTGTCAGCCTGCGGGCGACGCGGCCGACATCGCCTGCACCGCAGTCGGCCGAGGATGACATCGGGCCGGGGGGTGACGCCGCCGTGACGCCGTCGGGAAGCGTCAACGTGAATACGCCTCCGGCCTATGCCGAGCCGATCGAAATGGAACTGCAGAAGCCGGCGATCCTGGAGGTCGCTCCCGCGAATGAACTGCTGACGAAGGCCAAGTCGGCGATGGCCGTGGGAAACCTCATTGAGGCGCGGGCTCAATACTCCGCCGCGCTGAGGCAGGAGGTTGCTCCCGAGAGCGCGGGGCGAATACGGGAGGAATTGACGCGACTTTCGCAGGCGCTGCTGTTTTCACGGGCGACGAACACTAACGACCCGCTGACGTCGGTCCACATTGTCCAACCGGGCGACACGATTTACGTGCTGGCCAAGGAGTTCGGGGTCACCGAGGAGCTGATCATGTCGATCAGTGGTGTGACGGAGCCGAATCGGCTGCGCGTCGGCGATCGATTGAAGGTGATTCGCGGGCCGTTCAGCGCGGTGATTTCGAAGTCGGATCATCGCATGGACCTGTTTCTGGGCGATCAATACGTGCGAAGTTATCGAGTTGGTCTGGGGACGAACGGCGGGACGCCCACGGGAACGTGGATGGTGATCTCGAAGCTGAAGAATCCTGACTGGACCGATCCGATCAGCAATCAGTACTACCTTGCGGAGGACGCGGACAACCCTATCGGCGAGCGATGGGTGGGACTGGAGGGGCGGTCGGGTGAGGCGGTCGGCAGGACGGGCTTCGGCATTCATGGCACGATCGACCCGGCAAGCATCGGCGAGAATATGTCGATGGGCTGCATTCGCATGACGGCGGAGGATGTCGCCGAAGTGTTTGACCTGCTCGTGGAATACAAATCGCAGGTCACCATCAATCCATAAGTGCCGGGCGTTCGGCTCGGTGCTTCACTTCAAACCCGCGACTAAGCAATAGCGAGAATCGTGCCACGTGGAATAGCGGCGCTATGGGGAAGCTGCCGCGCGTTCGTATCGGGCGACGACGGCGCAGGCGGTGGAGTCGCTCCAGACGTTGATGGATGTGCGGTACATGTCGAGCACGCGATCGACGGCGAGAATGAGGCCGACGCCTTCGAGGGGAAGGTTCACGGCGCTGAGCACGACGACCATCATGACGGTGCCGGCGTGGGGGATGCCGGCTGCGCCGATGCTGGCGAGCAGGGCGGTGAATGCGACGATGAGCTGCTGACTGAGTCCGAGTTCGTGGCCGGTGACTTGGCCGATGAAGAGGACGGCGGCGGCTTCGTAGAGGGCGGTACCGTCCATGTTGATGGTTGCGCCGAGGGGGAGGACGAACGAGGTGACGCGGTTGCTGATGCCGGCGCGGTTTTCGACGCAGTTCATGGTGAGCGGGAGGGTTCCGTTGCTGCTGGCGGTGCTGAAGGCGGTGAGCAGGGCGGGTGAGACGGATTTGAAGTATTCCCACGGTGAGCGCCGGGCGAGCAGGAGGAGCAAAAGCGGAAGGGTGATGAAGGCGTGGACGCTGAGGCCGAGGGCGACGGTCAGGACATACCAGCCGAGGGCGACGAAGACGTCGAGGCCTTTGCCGGCGGCGGCGTAGAGCATGAAGCCGAGGACGCCGACGGGGGCGAGCTGAATGATGAACATGGTCATGCGCATCATGACTTCGAAGGCGGCGGAGAAGATGCGCGTCAGAAGGGCGCCGGCCTCGCCGCCGACGACGGTGATGAAGATGCCGAGGAGGATGGCGAAGAAGATGACACCGAGGATGGACGTGTTCGACGGGTCGGAGAGGGCGGCGAAGGGATTTGAGGGGATGAGGTTGAAGAGCTGGTTCCAGATGATTTCGCCGATGCCTTTGTCTTCGGAAACGAGGGCAGTCGTGGGAGATTCGGCGGCTTCCTCGACGAGATCGAGGCTGGTGTGACGGCCGGGGTTGATGAGATTGAAGAAGAGGATGCCGGTGAAGATGGCGATGAGGCTGGTGCTGATGTAATAGGCGAGGGTGCGTCCACCGAGGCGACCGAGGCCGTGAAGACTGCCGCTGCTGGTGACGCCGGATACGAGTGAGACGAGGATGAGCGGGGCGACGATCATGGACAGCAGTCGCAGAAAGACATCACCGACGCGTTTGCCGTAGAGGGCGACGGTGCGGGGCCAGTATCCGCCGGTCTGAACGATCAATTCTTCTCCGCGTTTCTTCAATCGATACTCATCGCGACGGCCGTCGATTCGCCAGCGGCGACCGGGGCGCTCTTCGACGAGGCGCGCGTCGGCGGGAACTGTTGCGCCTGCTTCGGTGATCCGCGTCGATATCTCGGTGGGAATCTCCATTGAACTCGGGGGGAAGTCCGCCGGGAGGGGGACGGTGAAGAGCGTTGTCGGGCCGGCGTAGATGTTGAGGGGCAGGCCGATTCCTGCGCCGAGGAGCATGGCGATGAGAATCTGATGATGCAGCTTGAGGCGCATGGAGACGGCATGTTAACGGGAAAGTCGGTGAGGCCCCAGGCAAGAGTGGAGCCGTTCTTATTAATGATTTGAGTCGCTCGTGAGCGGCGGGCAAGCCAATCGGCTAATCGGGGTCTGACTCGTATCGGGCGACGACGGCGCAGGCGGTCATGTCTCCCCAGACGTTGGTGACGGTACGACACATGTCGAGGACACGATCGACCGCGAGGATGAGTCCGATGCCGTCGAGCGGGAGGCCGACGGCGCCGAAGACGACGGCCATCATGACGATTCCGGCATGGGGGATGCCGGCCGAGCCGACGGCGGCGAGCAGGGCGGTGAGCGCGACGACGGCCTGATCGATGAGCGAAAGATGAATGCCGTATGCCTGGGCGATGAAGAGCGCGGCGGCGGTTTCGTAGAGGGCGGTGCCGTTCATGTTGATGGTTGCCCCGAGCGGGAGGACGAAAGAGCTTATGCGGTTTGAAATGCCGGCGCGCTGTTCGACGCTGGTCATCGTGACGGGGAGGGTGGCATTGCTGCTGGAGGTGCTGAAGGCCATCAGGATGGCCGGCTGGCAGGCCTTGAAGAACTCCCAGGGACTTCTCCGGGCGAAGAGCCAGACACAGGTCGGCAGAAAGATGAACGTGTGTATGAAAAGGCCGATGAAGACGGTGAATACCCACCAGCCCAGTGGCACGAAAACGGCGAGGCCGCGTCCGGCGGAGGCGTAGAGCATGAACCCGCAGACGCCGACGGGTGCGGTCCAAATGACGGCCATGGTGAGCTTCATCATGACATCAAAGGCTGCGGAGAAGACGCGCGAGAGCAATTGTCCGGCCTCGCCGCCGACGACGGTGATGAAGATGCCGAAAAGCAGCGAGAAGAAGATGACGCCGAGAATGGAGCGATTGGTGGGGTCTGCCATGACGGCGAAAGGATTGGTGGGAATGATGTTGAGGAGCAGATTCCACACGGCATTGCCGACGCCGCCGGAGGTGTCGATCGCGGGCGGTGTGATCGTCTCGGCGCCTGATCGGAGGGCGTCGAGGTCTGCGCCGACGCCTGGGCGGATCGTGTTGAACAGGATGAGGCTCAGGATGATGGCGAGAACCGTGGTACCCATGAAGTAGGCGAGGGTGCGTGCGCCGATGCGACCGAGGCCCGTGAGGCTTCCGGTGCCGGAGACTCCGGAGACCATTGAGGTGACGATGAGGGGGACGATGGTCATGGATAGGAGGCGGATGAAGAGATCGCCGACGCTCTTGCCATAGAAGGCGATGTTGCGAGGCCACTCGACCGGCACGCGGCCCTTTTCGGCGAGGTAGTTGAGCGGGAGGCCGACGCCGGCGCCGAGGAGCATGGCGAAGATGATGTAGTGGTGGAGCCGGAGGCGGCGCATGGGCGGGGATTGTAACGAATCGGCGGCCGTGAACATATGCAAGCCGAATCGGCGATGATTCACACCTGAAAGTGAAGAAGGTCACCCAAAAGTGAAACGCCCGGCGCGAGTGATCGCGTCGGGCGTTTGCCGTGGGTCTTGCTATTTGTTGGTCGATGGTGGGGAACTACTTCCACCATGCCGAGACGGAGGCTTAGGCGTGCCGGGGCTGCGGCAACTGGGGCGCTTTCGCGCCGCCTCCGCCCTTTTCGTTATGCCGATCGACCGGTTGGTTCGACTCGTGGGTGGTGAGCAGGGCCTGGGTGATTTGATCACCGACCTGGCTCATTCCGTCCGGGGTGTAGGGGATCATCATGATCGTGGCCTTGCTGCGGGCGCCGACCGACGAGACGGTGTCGTAGTGCTGCGTGAGGAGGACCATCTTGGTTGCTTCCTCCGGCGAGATGCCGGCTTCGGCGCAGGCGTCGACCGACTCCTTCAGTCCGCGGGCGATGGCCAGACGCTGGCGGGCGATACCGACTCCCTGAAGTTCCTTGGCGCGTGCCTCGGCTTCAGCTTCAGCGATGACGCGGATTTTCTTCGCCTCGGCCTCGTTCTTGGCGGCCTCGCGCAGTCGGGCGGTGGCGTTGACCTGATTCATGGCGAGTTTGACCGCCTGATCGGGCTGAATGTCGTTCACCAGGCTCTGGAGCATGGTGTAACCGAAGTTCTGCATGACATCTTCGAGGCGTTCCTTGACGGCGAGGGCGATCTTCTCTTTTTCGGCGAAGACGTTGTCGACCGGCATCTCGGGTACCAGGGCGCGGACCGTGTCGAAGACATAGGAGGAAATCTGCCGATCGGGGTTCATCAACTTGTAATGAGCGGCGACGACCGCCTCGTCATTCTCCTGTACGAAGAACTGTACGGCGATAAGCAGATCGACGAAGACGTCGTCCTTGGTCTTGCTCTCGATCTTGACCTCGAGCTCGCGCACGCGGTGGGTGATGCGACCGGCGACCTTGTCGATGAGAGGGACTTTGAAATTGAGACCTGGGTGAGCGACTCTGTGGAACTTTCCGAATCGCTCGACGATGGACTTGGTCTGCTGCTCCACGGTGAAGAAGCCGCTTGCCAGGATCATCAGGAAGAATACGGCTCCCGTTCCGAAGACGATGAGGGGGACCATGACCAACCACCTTTCTGCCGTCAGCACGGCGTACCTATGCAGGGTTCCTGCTCACATCGGCCGAGACGAGGGCGACGCTTAGTTCTCGCGGTCCGTCCGGTAGCTCGTAGGACGGCACTTCCACGCGGACCTTGTCGCCGCGCGGCAGCCGTTCGATCTCCTGACGGATGCGAAACGTCGCCTGACTCTGGCCTCCGACTCCCGATATTTCGAGGACAACGGCCTCTAATGAGTGGCCGCAGGAGAGTACGCTGAGTGAAAGCGATTCGCTTCCGAGGCGCGAGCCGCCCCAAGCGGAATCGAATTGGTAATACACGTCCATGGCTTCCGCCACGGGACTCATTTCCGGCGGCGGGCGGAGCGGGTTCGGATGGACCGGGCCGCGCGACACTTCGGACGCACGCGGATTACCGGTCGCCTGCTGCCCGCAACTCGGACAGTAACGGGCGGCCTGGCGAAGGGCCGCGCCACAGGCTCCGCATACCTCAGTGCCCGTGGATTCGGTCGCAGGTGATGGCTCGGAAGACAAGCGTTATCGCTCCATTTCTATATCAAAAGTGTAGCTTACGTGTGGGGCGCGGCCACTATAAACGGGGGCGGCGCTTCTACCCGTCGGCTGGGCCGGAGGCCGGGTGGTATTGTTAGTTGGGCAGATACTCGAAAAGGCGGACTTTGGAGATGGGTTGGCGGGCGATGGTGGCGGCCGTGCGCGGTGACTGGTGGATCAGGCGGAAGCGCGTCAGCGGCTCCAGTGGAACGCAGGGGACGAAGGGGCTTTCTCCAGCGAGGACGCGGCTGCCGTCGGTGGCGGCGTTTATGAATGTCATTGCTTCATCGAGGCGGTTGAACTTCTGAGTGCCGAGGACTGCTCTGAGTCCGTCATTGTTTCGCCGTCCAAGCAGGTACACGGTTGACTCCCTGGGCCCGGCAATGCGAAGGCCGGAGAAGACGAAGAGGCGGGCGCACATTGTTCGGTAGTAGGAGGGGAAGTAAATGAAACGGGTGACGCGCCGGCCGTTTGGCTCGGTCATGATGACGCGCTCGTAGTAGGTACGGGGCGAATCGCCGATCCAGAGAGGCATCGCCGCGAACTTACCGGAGACTTTGCCGCTGCCGGGCTTTGACCATCGGGGCAGGAGCCAGTCCATGATGACGTATCGCGCACCGAGGCGGTTGAGGATGTCGCAGGCGGCCTGCTCATCCTGGGCGAGGAAGAATCGTGCCGAATCGGCGGCACCGGCCTGGGTTGGATTGCTGTTGGGGATGCGCCGGGCGATGGCGTTGATCCAGTAGCCGTAATCCCACCAGCTCATGACGCCGTAGGCGGACTTCGCGTCGAAATCGCGTTCGAATTCGCTTGCCGATGCGCAGGGCCGGACGTATGCAGCGTCGCCGTAAGGTTGGGGCGAGTTGTCGCGAAGCCAGGTGAGCACCTCACACCAATCCTCGGACGGCCCGTCGTAATAGGACATCGACTTGGGGAGTTGGTAGAGGCCGGGGATGAACGCAGCGGCGAGTAGTACGGCTGCGACGAGCGCTGTGGCGGACCATCGTGCGACGCCCGGCGGTGAGGGACGTTTGGCATCGGCGACGCGCTTGACCCGCCAGCACCACGCAATGATGCCTTGGCAGAAGTGCCCGACGAGCAATGCGACGATGGGTGCGGCGTAGTATGCGAAGCGCGATTGGCCAAACATGGCGAGGAGGACGATCGCGCTCCAGACGAGCAGCAAGTTGCGGGGGGCATCCTGGCCGCGGACGAATCGCCAGGTGAGCGCGGCGACGACGATGAGGGCCATGGGGAATGTCGTGGTAAACATTTCCCAGAGGGGCTTGAGGGTGAAGCCGTGCATGTCGAGGAGGATCGGCCGGGCCTCAGTGATGGTCGAGACTGTCTTGTCGGGGGCAAATCTGCCGAATTCCGAGGCGAGGCGCATGAAAAACTCGGGGCTCACGAGACGAATGACGACCATGAAGCCGATGGCCAGCGCGGCGATCGTCACCGGGTAATAGAGTCGTCGTACTTTCAACCGAGTCAGTAGCGCTGACAGGGCGCCGAGGACGATGAGCAGTCCGAGCCCTGCGATGAGACCGATGATCTGCAGGCGAGCCATCGAAACGTCTCGGAACGGAAAGACGATGGCAAGGGGAACGGCGAAGGTCGGGCCCATGATGTACGCGAGGCGCATGACGCTGCGTCCGGCGATGTGATCGCTGCTGTGCTGGACAATGCACCATGCGATCAGGATGAGCAGTAGAAAGCTACCGCCGATCCAGGTGATGAGGTAGCAGCCGAGCGCGAGCCCGGCAGCGAGGGCAAAAGTCATGGTCCGGGTGGGCGACAGCTTCGGGGCGTTTGTCGATCTGAGCGCGATCGCCAGCAGTAGCATGACCACCAAACTGAGCAGAACCTCCATGACGTGATGGTCATAGAAGCCGAGCGATGAGCGGATGAAGAATGGACCGGGGATGACGGCGATCATGGCGGCGGCGATGAGACCGGCGAGGCGGTTGAAGATGGTCGCGCCGGCGAAGTAAGTCACGATGCAGACGAGGACGGCGAGGATCGGCGGATAATAGGCGGCGGCGGTTTCGATGGTGTGCTGAGCCGGTGATGCGCCGGCGAACAGCCTGAGGACGGCTGCGAGCGACAGGTCAAAGAATGGACCGACGGGGACGCCGCCGCCGCCGGGATGGATGAGGAATGGATCGTGAGCAAGGCGATGGGGTAAGTTGGGAATCTGGTGATCGAGCAGACGGAGGTGATACCAGGGATCGTTGTCCTGGAGGTTGACGACACCCTCTACGGGGAAGACGACCTGACGCAGCGACTGAGTTCTTAACAGGAGACATGCGGTGCAAATAACGAAGAGGGGGACGGCCCATGCCAGTCGGTCACGAAGTGATCTGGTGGGAATCGCCGGCGTTACATTCTCTCGGTTGGGTGGCACACCATCTATCATGTCACAGATGGCACGCTAATCCAACGGAGAATCCAGCGCGGCGCCAGTTCATATTTCGAACGAGTATTGAGCCGAAAACGTAAACACGCCGGTCGGCTCGCGGGAGTCGGAGCCGCCGGCGTGCGATAAATATGTCGCTGCCGGTTACTTCGTGCAGCCGTGGTCAGGCCGAGCAGCCGAGGAATCCGCCGATCAACGTGTTAACCGCGGGTGTTGGTGAACCGAGGAAGGTGAGCGGGAACCAGGCGATGTTGACGATTTGCTGGATCGTGTCAAAGAACGGGGTCAGGAATGTGCAGAGTGTGATCACTTGTGCGTACCTCCCAAAATCGAAGGTCGGGGACCTGATCGTGTGCGTGAGCCCGCGCTCAACATTGGAAAACCGACCAAGCCATCGAGTAAGGCAACTACAAGGTCTTTCGGCATTTTTCGGGGCGGATCAATACCGGTAACCGGATTGCGGTCACCGGTCGCGGGGCGGATAATCGTTTTGCAAAGTCCGTTCCCGGAAGGAGCGGCATCATAAGTCCGTGAGTCTGAATGCTTTATACTGGCCATGGGAGGCGAGTTGATGAAATTGTTTGTTGCCGGCGGCGCGGGATACGTGGGGAGTCATACCGTCCGGGCCCTCGTGGATGCGGGTCATGAGGTAGTGGTCTTCGACAATCTTTCGGCGGGCCATGCGGCGGCGGTTTGCGCCGGGGCGCGATTGGTCGTCGGCGATCTGGAAGATTCGCTTCTGCTGGATGACCTGTTCGGCCAATCGCGATTCGACGCGGTGCTTCACTTCGCGGCGTTTATCGAAGTGGGCGAATCGGTTGTGAGTCCGCTGAAGTTTTATCACAACAATGTGGGCAACTCGATCCGGCTGCTGTCAGCAATGGAGCGGCACGGCGTGAAGCGGATGGTGTTCAGCTCGACGTGCGCCACGTATGGGACGCCGGAGAAGATGCCGATCAGCGAGGACACACCGCAGAACCCGCAGAGCCCGTATGCGCGGGTGAAATTGGCGGTTGAATGGGCGATGACGGACTCGGCTGCGGCGTGGGGGCTGGGCTGCGTGGCGCTGCGGTACTTCAATGCCGCAGGCGCGGCACCGGACGCGACGATCGGAGAGGACCACGACCCGGAGACGCACCTGATTCCCAATGTGCTTAAAGTGGCACTGGGGCAGCGAGAGCATGTGATGATCTTCGGCACGGACTATCCGACGAAGGACGGTACGTGCGTCCGCGATTATGTGCATGTCGATGATCTTGCGGCGGCGCATTTGCGGGCGATCGAGACGGCCAAGGGGGGCGAATTCCGGGCATATAACGCGGGCACCGGAACGGGATCGAGCGTGCGGGAAGTGGTCGAAGCGGCGCGCAAGGTGACCGGCCACGCGATTCCGGTTATTGAATCGCCAAGGCGACCGGGCGACGTGCCGGAGCTTTGTGCGGACGCCGACAAGATCAAACGGGAACTCGGCTGGTCCGCGCGTCACACGGATATCGAGAGCATCGTGGCGAGTGCATGGGCGTGGCACAAGTCGCATCCAAAGGGGTTTGAGGATCGGCCGGCGAAGTGCTAGTAATGTGACACCGACCTGGGTATGCCGGACCCGACCGAACGAGCGGGGGCGGATTCTTCGAAGACGCCGGGGATGATCGCGGCGCAGGCGGGGCACTTGCCGGGGGATTTCATGCGGTTTTCGTGAACGTAGAAGCCGGTGCGTCGGATGATGAGTTCGTTGCAGGAGGGGCAGTAGGTATTCTCGCGGTCGCCCACGCCGCCGTGGATGTTACCTGGGTAGACAAATTGCAGGCCCGCAGCCTTGCCGATGTCGTAGGCGCGAAGAAGCGTCTTCGCGGGTGTTCGCTCGACGTCGTCCATTTTGTAATCGGGGTGAAACGCCGTGACATGCCAGGGGATGGTCTTCGAAACGCTGGCGAGGAATCGGGCGATGCCGGTCAGCTCTTCGTCGCTGTCGTTGAAGCCGGGGATGACGAGCGTGACGATTTCGACCCAGAACTTCATGGCGACGAGGTTTTCGATGGTTGCCAGGACATTTGAGAGCACGCCGCCCAGTTCGCGGTAGTGCTTGTCGTCGAAGCCCTTGAGGTCCACCTTGTAAAGGTCGACGTAGGGGCGGAGGAATTCCAGCACTTCGGGCGTGCCATTTCCGTTGGAGACATAGCCGCAGGTGAGGCCGAGCTTGCGGGCCTCCTTGAAGACTTCGACGGCCCACTCGCTGGTGATGAGCGGCTCGTTGTAGGTGGAGACGACGACCGGGGCGTTGTGCTCGACGGCGAGGCGGGCCAGTTCATCGGCGGAGCAGAACTTCGGCAGGCTGACGGCATGATCGTCGCGCAGGGCCTGGGAGGTGACCCAGTTCTGGCAGTAGCCGCAGTGGAAATCGCAGCCGAGCATTCCGAATGAAAGCGCATCGCGGCCGGGAAAGGCGTGATAGAAGGGCTTTTTTTCGATGGGGTCGATCTGGAGTCCGGCGACATAGCCGCCGGGGACGCGCAGCTCACCGCCGCGGTTGAAACGGACGCGGCAGACGCCGGCGCGGTTCTCGCGGATCAGGCAACGATGGCCGCATGCGACACATCGAAGCGCATCGCGCTCATGGATGTCGCGCGCTGGGAATACTAGCTGTGGCGCGCCGGGGATGGTGTTGTCGTCGAGAAGGGTCTTGAGTGAGGTTGATTTTGCCATCATAGGGCCCTCCTTGGGGGAGGCGGGCGGACCTTCGAATCAGAAAGCCCGTTCGATAGCGGATTATACACGAGGAAAAAGAAGACGGCCGACGCGAAGTCGCGCCGGCCGTCGGAATCAATCATCGGTTAGCCGAAATGTACTGACCGATTACTTCTCTTCGGCGGAGTCGGCGGAGTCGGCGGAGTCGCTTTTCTCTTCATTCGGCTCGGGCTTCTTGTAGTTCTGGACATCCCTGCTGATCCAGCGCTTGCCGTCAAAGGTGCTGACGGAAGCGGAGGACAGGAAGAAGTCCATCTTGCCGGCGACCGGGCCGAGCTTGGCCAGCATGGTGGGGATGGCCTGGAGAATGGGCCGGGCCTCGGGCGGGAGGTCCTGGGCCATCATGCCCATCATTCCAAGTCCCATTGAGAGCCCGCCGATAAGGGCCTGCAAGTTTTCAGCGGTCTTCGACTCATCGGTGTAGCTGATGGAGTCGATCTTTTCGCCGGATGCGGGACGGAGGCCTTCGGCGTTCCACCGCTTGCTCTTGAGAATGCTGGCGTGCTTGCCGTTGGCGGTGTCGATGCATTGCCTGACGACCTTCTGGTTCGCCCCGAAGAAGAGGAAACCCTCGGCACAACCGATGACGGGCGGGGAGAGACCACCCATCATCATCATCATCGGATGAGAAATCTGGGTGAATTCGACTTCGCCGGTGATTTCGACCGGGGTCAGAATGACCGCGTTATCGGGGCCGAGCAAACCATTGACCCGCTGGAAGAGATTCTTGATGCGGGCGCTCGCCCTCTCTTCGTCGGTGACCTTACACATCAGGACCCAGCCCTTGGGCGTCTCGACGGTGATGATGGAGCCTTCGAAGAGGTCGAGAATATCCTTCTCGATGTTCAGCTCCCATTCCTCATCCTGCATGCGATCGAACTTTTCGATCATCGACTTGCCCTCGGGAATGGCATCTTCGACGAAGGACCGGCCGTAGTGGTACAGTGCCTTCAGGTCGATGCCGGATGAGCAGGTGAAGTTGATGGCTTCCTTGGGGACGAAGCGGTCGAACTTGACCGAAGAAGCGGATTTCCCAAAGATGCCGCCGAGAGGGGTGTCCATCGCGCCCGGCTTGAGGGCGGTGTTGGACTGCTGAAAGACCTTGAGGCCGTCGGTCCAGGTGACCGAGGCGACATAATCCAGGAAACACAGGTCGTCGAAAAGCTTGGTCACTGCGCCGAGGGCGGCAGCATCGTCGCTGTTGCCCCTGCGCGCTTGGCGGGCCTTACGCTTCTTGGCGCGCGGCGTCGCTTCGGCTGAGGCGTCATCATCCGAGGCTTCCGCTTCGGCCGATGCACCGGATTCCTCGTCATCGGCCGCGGCGGCGGCTGCTCCGGGTCGCTGGTGATTGGCACTCATGCCGGAGAACATTTTGATCATGCCGCTGACGGAACCGAACATCCGCGACGGGTCAAAAAAGGTGAACTCGTCTTCAGCGGGCGGCAGCGATGCGAATGCTTCCTTGAAGCGGTCGGTGCTGATGAGGCCGGGTACCTTTGATTTGCCGCTGAGCAGGTCGATGCACTCAGGCAGGAGCGTCGAGCCGCCGAATGACACGGCGATGACATCCTTCCAGTAGGCGACGCCGATGATCGGGCCGGAAGCGCCGGGCGGCATGATGCCCGCGATGGTGAGGTCGTCCATCTTGATCTCGGCGACCTTGACCGCGCCCTCAGCGCCGTGGGCGTCAGCCAGCTTGACGATCTCCTCGAGAATCGCCTTCATGGCGAGATAGTTTTCCTTGGCGCGCTTGGTATCGAGCCGACCCAACATGACGCCCTCGTAAGGCGTCATGATCGGCGGCTTGGGGGTGACGAAGCGTCCGACGTGGACGAACTCCTTCTCGAACATCTCGCACCACTCGACCTTTGTGCAGAGCCCGTGGAATTGCTCATGGACGCCTTCCATGGTTTCAAGCTGTTCGTCGCTCATGGAGTCGGCAATCATGTCCCAGGCGTCCTGCAGGATGCCGCTGTCCATGAAGGCGGTGGTCACCTCGCCCCAGTATTCGTCGAGGAACTTTCGCTCGGGATTTGCCCGGGCGGCGACGGCCACGAACGCGTCGGCCGGAAAGGCCTTGGCCAGTGGAAATTTTGATAGATCGGTCTGCGCCGATGCCGGAAGGCATGCGACGAGCGGCCACGCAAGTGCGAGGCCCAGGGCGATACGTCGAGAGAACTTCAGCATCATCAGGCTCCTTTGGTCATGTGCGCCGGTACGAGTCGGGCTCAATTCGCGGCTGTAGAAAATGTACGTCGGTCGGACACCGGCCGGCTCTGCTGTAGACGCATGCGTCCACTTTTCTTCTGCCAAGTGAGTGAAACGACACGCCCCGGCAGGGCTCACGTTTTTACCCGCGTTTTGGGACGAGCGGCCTCTTTTTCTCCATTCTCCAGGCTTTCTTGGTACGCCGGAGGCGGCGAACGAGGGCCCACCTTTTATCGCAAGGCGTGGCCTGTATCAACTCATGGAAGGGCCGGCAATAGCAGGTGCGTCAAATTCGTTAGGGAAAGTGGGGCATCAAGGCAAGACGCGCGTGGAACGATCCCCCTCAAACCAACCCGAAAGGAGCCCCATCATGGCAGCTAGAAAAATCATCGGCATGACGCTTGGAGTCGGCTTGATCTTTGCAGTAAACACCTGGGTCGAACGCGCCGCCGGCAGCGCTTCAACCGAAGTCGTCGCCCTTGCATCGGACAATGAGGCAGGGCAGCCGCCGGCGCATTGGGCGGGACCGGATGATCGGCCGGGTGGACCGCCGGATAGCGCGGATCGCGGAGGGCGCGGTGAAGGCAGGCGCGGCGAGGGCCGGCGCGGCGAAGGCAGGCGGTTTGACCGCCGCGATGCGGGGCCCGGTGCGGGCGCGAGGGACGGTTCTCGGCTGGAATCGAAAATCATGGACGCGGTCCTTGAAGTCGTCGGTGACATCGGGCCGGAGCGCGAAGCGCAGCTTCGAAGTCGCATTCGCGACGTACTGAAGGATGCGGTGCGGCGTCACCAGCGACGGGACGACGGCGAAGGACGCGGCTTTGGTCGCGGCGGTCGGCGCGGTTCGGTGCCGGGCGCAGGGCCGTTGGATGGGCGCCGCGGCGATATCGGGGTGTTCAGAGACGCTCCGCCGCCACCTCCTCCTTCCGAGCCGAACTGGGATGCCGACGCACGTCCGCGCGATGAGCGCAATCGAGCGGATCGATCACGCGGCGAGCGCAGGAATGAGGATCGCGCGAGAGGACCACGCGACGGTGGTCGCCGGTTCGAGCGATTCTTTGCCAGGTTCGATGAGGATGGGAACGGCCGTGTTTCGCGCGACGAGTTTCCCGGCCGACCGGAGCGATTCGACCGGCTCGACCTTAATGGCGACGGAGAAATAAACCGTGACGAACTCGCCGAAGCAATGCCGCCCGGTGAGTCGCGAAAGTAATCTACGCTCTGAGACGGCGAAGCGACCATTCATCGGACTCTGGAGAGGCGCGACGCAGTTCATATCTTCCCGTCAGGCGAGCGCCGAAGAACTCGACGGTCCAAAGGTCTTCGGTCACGACTCGGGCGCGGCACCTGCCCGAGTCCTGTCGGACGACTTCCCCCCGATCATTCGAGACCGGCCCCTCGTAATCGAGGTAGAGGGGTCGATGTTCCTCCAGTCGGGCGCAGGGCTGCGGTCCGGTATTCGATTCGCCGGGGAAGGATTCGAACTTCCAGGACGCCAGCCGGTCGTCGTTCTGGATCATCAGATCGAAATGAGCCCCGGTCCGAAGGGTATGCAGCAGGACGACAAAGCGCCTGAGGTCGGCATCTTTCGGATTCTGTGAGGCCATCAGCTACTCATCCCGCGCAATACTTGCCGAAGCAGGTTGTCGGCTATCGATGGGCTCGTCGGCTTGCGATTCCGATAGCGGCTCATTAGCATCCTACCCGTTAGGAGGGCGGCGAAAACGTCGCCCGGGGGCAGGATTTCCGCCGATTCATGATAGCGATGACACGGATTTTATCAGCGAGACTCAGGAGCATCGGGGCGATCACCCTCGCAGCGTCGATCATTCCGGCATTGATGGGGGGCTGTGGGAAACCACGCGCCGGATTCGAGGAGGTGTACGCGGAGGCTGTCCGCGAGTACGACGCACAGAACTACTCCGAAGCCCTGGGGATGTTCAAGCACGCCGCCGAGATTGACCGCGAGCGACCTGAGCCGTCTTATTTCTACGGTCTTTGCTATATGGGCATGGCCGATGCCCACTTCAAGAATGACAATCTGCCTGCGGCCCTGCGCTGCTGCGATCAGTCCGTTTCGGCGTTCGACGCCGCGATTGGCGCGTTTCCCGGCTATACCAAGGCGGTGCAGGGGAAGGCAGATGCCCTTCGGCTAAAGGGCAAGCATCAGGCGGCGCTGGATATTGCCCGATGGGCTGCGACACAGTCGGGCCCGCAGGCGTCGATGCTGATCCTCAAGGGCCGAGACCTCGCCCAATCGGGTGACATCGACGGGGCACAGCTCGCATTCCGTCAGGCGACGAGTGTTGAGCCCGGGAACGCAGCGGCACATGCCGAACTCGGCTTGTTCTTCATGCGATGCGGGAATGACCGCGAGGCGATTGCATCCTTGCGCAAGGCGTATGACCTCGATCCCGGCGCTCCCGGTGTCGTGGCGGCCCTGGCTCGACTGGGCGCGATGACGGACGCCCCGCCGAGCAAGTAGAGCTTCCCGCCAATTCAATTACTGCCGGCTTCATTGACGTGTCTGGCAATCCCCTCAATTGCTTTCTCTATCCGCGACCAGCAGATTTAGAACTGAAAATAGATGAACGCCGTGATGTCGGTGGGGGCGAGGACGGTCAGGGCGATGATCCAGAGTGCATAACCGACTCCGGCGATGGGGGCACTTAGGACGAGGCGGGGCCGGCCTCGGCGGATCGATTCTTCGTACAACTGAATGGCCATCATGAGGACGAGCAGGCACAGCAGGGGGGCTTTGTTCATCAGCCACAACGGTCCGGCGATCTGGGTCGGCACGATCAGATGTTTGAGGAAGAAGCCGGCGCGGGCAAGAGCGGCGGAGGTGGGCTCGAGCTTCTCCGTGATGGGGTCGATCATCGGCTGGCAGCGGAAGAACACCCACGCGAAGTGGACGACGAGCAGCGTCGAGAGCCAACACAGGGCGGTGGTTCCGAATTGGGCCAGTCGAGCGATACCAGACTCCGTCCGAGCGGCACTCTCAGGATCGTCGGTCGTGCGCATGCCGTTGAACCATTTCGCGAGGGCGAGGCCCGCGCCGTGGATTGCGCCCCAGATGACAAAGGTCCAGCTTGCGCCATGCCAGAGGCCGCCGAGGAGCATGGTGATCATGAGATTGCGATAGGTCAGCCAGCGCGAGATGCGCGAGCCGCCGAGCGGAATGTAGAGGTAGTCGCGGAGCCAGGTGGAGAGAGAGATGTGCCAGCGACGCCAGAAATCGGAAAGGCTCGTGGCGAGGTACGGGCTGCGGAAGTTCTCGCACAGGTCGAAGCCGAGCACGCGGGAGGCGGCAATGGCCATGTCGGTATAGCCGGAAAAATCGCAGAAGATCTGACCACCGTAGCAGAACATGGCGATCCACAAGTCGCGCGTGACATAGCGATCGGGCTGGGCAAAGACGGGATCGACGAGGGTGGCGAGCGAGTCGGCGATGATGACTTTCTTGGTGAGCCCGATGAGAAAGAGAACGGCGCCAGACGACATGCGGTCCCAGTCGAATCGCTTGATGGTGCGGAGCTGGGGGAGGAAGTCGGCGGCGCGGACGATGGGCCCGGCGACGAGCTGCGGGAAGAAGGCGACGAAGAGGGCGAAGTCGATGAATGACCGTGTGGCGGGGATGCGACGGCGATAGACGTCGATGGTGTAGCTGAGAGTTTGGAAGGTGTAGAAGCTGATGCCGACCGGCAGGATGATCGACAAGGTCGAGAGATTGGTACGTACGCCCGCGGTCTCGCACAGGGAGTTGAGTGAGAGGATGAAGAAGTCGGCGTATTTGAAGAGTGCAAGAATGCCGAGGTTGCCGACGATGCTGGCGACGAGGAGGAGCTTTCGGCTGCGCTGCGATGCAAGGCGGTCGAGCCCGATGGCGACGCAGTAATCGAGGACGGTGGAACCGACGATGAGGGACACGAGCCAGGGGTTCCACGTCATGTAAAAGGCGTAACTGGCAACGAGCAGGAGGACGTGCCGGGCGTTTCGGGTCGGAAGGACCCAGTAAGCGGTGAAAACGAAGGTGAAGAAGGCCGCGAAGAGCCAGCTTGAGAAAATCAAGGTTGGGTCTCCGTGGCGTCATCCGCCCGAGCGACGGTTGGAGAGGCTGAGGGAAACAGACTCATCGCAATGGACTGGCGGATGACTTGTCGGCTGATTCGCAGGCCCAGGTCGTAGCCGACGTGCGTTTCATCAAGGTAGTCGCGGTCGGTTCTCGGCACGACTAACTGGGGGCACGGCGCGAACGGTGTGTCATGCTCACGGCAGACGTCCGCGATGGCGGCGATCATTTGCGGTTCCACGACGGCCCAGCGCTTTTCGGTGCGCGGGCTGTTGGGGACGTAGGTGACGATCGTCGCGATATTCGCAGATCTTAACCAATCGAGCATTTCGCCGAAGCGGCGATAGGCGGGTGCTTCTCTCGAAAAGAGCGGCACGGAGGCGGTTTCGAAGGCAACCGGGTTGGCCAGAAACTGCTCCTCGATGTTCTTTAGTCGCTCGCCCATGGCCCACGGATGTTCATATCCGTCGTGCGGTACGGGCCTGGCTACTCGTTCGCGCACTTCGCGGGCAAACTGCGCATGCTTGGGCAGGATGGCGGTGAGCTTTTCCTCGCCCCACAGGCGAAGCTCGCCGGAACGGTGGTGAGTCGCCCAGAGCGGGCCGAGCTTCTGCCTGGCAAAAGCGCCAATGACCTCCAGCGAGAGTCCGTCATGGATGACGGCCTCTGCAAGGTCGTCCCATCCGAACAGGTGACGAGCGGCCTGCGATTGCACATAGTCGGCGCGAAACTCACTCGCGTTGACACCCAGCACCACGAGCCGGGGCCGGCGCTGCTCGAACATTCGCTCTACCAACAACTGCCACTCGGCGACTTTAGAGCCGGAGATTCCGAAGTTGTAGGCTTCGAGACCTGTCGCCTTGCGGAATTCGTCGGGAACAAGGGCGTACATGGACCGCGAGGAGCCCATCAGAATGATGTCGGGAAGGGGCCGGGCTGACACGTCGGTGTTCTTTTTTTCGAAGTTGTTGACCTGGTACTGATTGAGCAAAGGCTCGGCGCGGCGGACGACCAGGTCGACGGCAAGAAGGGTCGCCCCCGCGGAGAATATGATGACGATGCGCCTCCTTGCTGGGGAGGTTGCGCGGTGGGCATTGGCCGGTAGTTCGCGGCTGGACATTCACGTATTTATCGGCAGGGGGGAGGGGCGCATGGAGGCCTGCGTTAAGGCCCCGGCAGCGTCGTCGGAATAGGAGGGTGACGCTGGGCGATCAGGGACTTGCACCGGTCGACCAGTCGAGATTGTGCGGCGAAATCGGCCGGAATTGCTTCAATGGCTTCGCCGGTGAGATCCGTCAAGACACAGGCCGCGACGGATGCGACTGTTCGAGCGGCGGCGGCGCATGGGCCTGAGGTGGCCACGCGGAGGCCCTTGCGGGCGGTGACGGCGGTTGAAACGGTATCTATCTCCCTTTCCGCCGCCAGTTTCCCGGTGAATTCGCCGCTGTCTCTGAGGGCCTGAACCATGACGGTGATCGGATCGAATTTTCCGGTGATGGCGCCTGGGTTGTCCAGCGACGGTTGAAGATGGGCGGCCAATGACTCGACGGCCTGGGCTCGCACCTTTGGTGATTTGTTTGTCTGGATGATGCTACACAGCGCATCGGCGGCGGCGGCCGAGTCGATCCGGCTGAGCCCACCCGCGGCAGCACAGGCCGTGGATTCCTCGGGAGATTGGCTAACCGCGATCAGGAACTGCTCACCCGGTTCCCAGTGGGACAGGGCAATGGCGGTTGCCGCTGATGCCTGAAGTTCATCATCCTCGGCAATGAGGAGCATGTTCAGTACGAACTCGTGGCGAATGCGAGGTGTCAATCCCTTGGAAGCGGGGATCGCGAGCATCCGAATCTCCTTGCGAGAATCCCACACAAGCGACTCCACACTCTCGGCCGCAGAGTCGCCGACACTCGTCAGGCAGGCAATGTAGTAGGCCTGCTCGGCGAGGTCGTCCGTCTGTTTGAGTTGGTGGGCCCAGTAGCGCGCTCGAATGTTGTCTCGCTGGACGACGACGATCAGGAATGCCACGACCATGGCGGCGAGGATCATGTAAAAGCGTGCGCTGTATCCCGAGGACTGGACCGGCGACTGCGGTGTAGGAGAGTGGGGCGGGAACGAATCGGACATGGCAGGGCGAGCCTACTCTCGGCCGTAGTGGGCGAGCTTCCACTCGCGGCGGACTTCCTTGTGGGAGAGCTTGGCGCAGACCTCATCGTGAATGCGCCGCCAGAATCGCTTCCATTCGTCCGGCGGTTTGCCGGGGCCGGTCAGATAGGTCTTCAGAAATCTCAGTCGATCGGAGGCGGTGCAACCGGGGCTGGCCAGAAGGCTGGCACACAGCCGAACGACGGCGCGGATGCGCTGTGACTCGGTGGATCGCCGACGATGGGAAATGCCGTCCATGTCGATGAAGACGAGGAGCGGAGAACCCTGATAGGGCGGCGCCCAGCGCACGAGCAGGTTGGGGGCCTTCATGTCCCGGTGGATGAAGCCTCGCTCGTGAAACGCCTTGAGCAGTCGGACGACCGACAGGATGAGCTGATCCTTGACACGCCGCTGCTCGAGCGGGGAAATCGAGGCGATCTCGCGGGTCAGGAAAGCTTCCAGATCGATGGTGTCGCCGACGTACTCAGTCAGGCTGATCGAATCGGTGCGAATGAAGCCGAGGGCGTATTTCTCAATGACGGCCAGGGGCGTGGCGACCGGCAGATCGCGATTGCGAAGCATATTGGCCATGCGCCAGGCGCGACGATTGCGAGACGGCCCCAGCCATTGCGCCAGGCGCTTCCAGGCGTTTCTGGCGAGGGAGCGTTTTACCACCGCAGTCACGGCGCCAAGGTCGGATTCGAGGATTGCTTTGCAAATGGTTGCGGTGTGGGAGTCCTTGAGCAGTTCGGAACGGGAAGGATCAAGTAGGGTCAGAGGATCGGCGAGCATTGATCGCCACTGGGCCTTGGTAAACTCGATGTTGATGCCGTTCCCCGCGGTCGGGTGCTTGGTTTTCAACACCGCATGGCCCCGCCAGCCGTCGGCCAACCGAAGCCTTGCGAAATAGCGACTGGTTCGCATGGCGCGACGATCGCGCTTGCCCCAGAGTTTGTTGGCGTGCCGATCGGCTTGCACAGCGAGGTCCGCCGAAAGCCTGCGCAGATCAATCGGCCAGTTGCGTGCGAGTGAGCTCGCCTGAGCGAATTGATCGCGATAGCGGATATAGCTCTTCATGAAGCGGAGTCGCTGCGAGCGGCTCGCGTTTCGTCGGAACCATTGATTCAAATGGGCGAGATTGGCGACGGCCTGTCCCGAGGCGACGCGCTTGCCGATGCAGACGCGGTGAAGATCCACGAAGAAGGCCTCGCACCGCTGATCGACCCGGCGAACGAGGACATTTCCCGGATGCATGTCGCCATGCTGGAATCCGCACTGATGGGCTCGGGCGATGAGGCGAGCGAGGGTATCGACAAGCAAGTTCGCCTGATGCCGATCGCCTCGGACGGTGCGCCAGTAGTCGCCCAGGGGCACCGCATCCACGACCGCTTCAGTAACAAGGAGCGATGTTCCGTCGAATCGCCGGCCCTGTTCCCATGCAACGGCCACGGGGGAGACGGCGGCGACTGAGTGGGCTGCGGCATAGAGGCCGACATCCCACTCCTGGTTGGCGATGGGACCGCGGAGCAGGAGCTTGATGCGGGCGGGCATGCCGACGGGATGGTAAATCTTTGCAAAGTAGGCACGGTCGCCGGCGTTGACCTGCCAGACGTCTCTCTGGCCGTTGCGCTTGACGAGTGTGGCCCGGGGAGATTCCGCCAGTCGGAACCAGTCAATATCGAGACGGCGAAAGCTCTCGGCCTGATCGCGCACGATTCGCCAGGTATGGGGCCCGGAGGACGATTCTACGTAACCCTCTTTAGGCTCGGATTCCTCCGATCCGGGCGCAAATTGACCTCGAATTGACATGGGGTTTTCCGCCCTGAGCCCGGGGGACTGTATAGCATCGCTCGACTCCCTGGCGGTGGAGGAGACGCTTCGCGTGGAGCTTGAAGCGCCGGGAGAAGGTCGAGGTCGACTTTCGATAATAGGCCCGTTCGCCTCGTTTTTCAAGGTTTCGGGACGGGTTGCAGAATCCATTCGCCGCGTAGTGTATCGCATTGTGCCGGGTACGCCACAACATGTTTGCGGAGGCAGGACAGGTGGAGCCGGCTCCTTTTGCCCTGTGAATCAAGTGACAAAACGGGCCGGGCACCACTGGCCAATCGGCTGGGGCCGGTGGGCCGGTGGTGGAATTGTGTCCGGAGGAAACGATCCGGTGGGCGATCACGCTTTTTGGGGGGTGGGTGACTTGCGAATTCCCAGGACGTACCCCAAGCCCATGGTGATGAGCGGGCCAACGGCGTAGCTCCAGGCGTATGAGGGGTATCTGACATTCCCGCTTTCATCGAGGCCAACGTTCCATGCGTGCAGGAGCACAATGACTATGACGGCAACGGCAATCGCACCGACTTTGATGACGTCCCCGTGCAGGCGCTTCAGGGCGAGGGCCAGCGCGGCGAGACACCCGCCCCAGACGATCCAGTCGGTCAGATCGGCGGTGGCACCGCCCAGCAAAGGGAGGTTCCAGCCATGCTGAAGCATTCCAAACACACCAAGGATCGCGAGGGGCACGGCCCAGGGAAGGCCGGCGTCGCTCGGCGGTCTGGAGAGCATGGCGAGGAGAAAGATGCCGAGCAGCGGCCCCATTGTGTAGCCCGACATGGCGAGTACCAGGTCGATCGTATTCTCGAATCGACTCTCCATCAGGCGACACGCCGAGGCCATAAGGCAGAGGACGACTCCCCATGCAAGTACGAGCATCTTGGAGACGGCGACTTCGCTCTGCCAGAGGGCGGACTTCTTAGATTTTTTGCTCTTCTTTTTTGGAGGGTCGAATCGCTTGAGCAATGGGCCGGACGTCGTCTGGGCCAGCGCCGCTAGGGCGGATTCAAGCGTCGATACGGCGGCGGCAAAGATGGCCGCGACAACGAGACCGCGAATGCCCATGGGCAGTGCGCGAACGATGAAGATCGGCAGGAGGTAGGTCTTGCGTTTGTCGAACAGCGCCGCCTCTCCCGGGGTAAAGGGCAGAAATCGAAAATAGACGTAAAGGGCGATGCCGACCAGCAGCATCAGCAGCGCGATGAAGATGCTGACGCTGCTGACGATGGTCGCCTTGGCGGCGTCGCGTTGATTGCGGCAGCAGAACATCCGCTGAGTCATGACCTGATCGGTTCCGAAGGCGGCGAGATTGATGAAGGGCGTGCAGAGAATTCCCACCCAGAAGGTGTAGTTCAACCCCATGTCGAACGAGAAATCAAAGAGCCGAAACTTGTCGGCGTCCCTTGCGATTTGAAGCATGTCCCCCCAGCTCGCCGGGACGCTCGAAAACGAATACCACAGGACGGCCATGGCACCGAGGAGAAGCACGAAGAACTGGATCACGTCGGTCCAGATGACCATGGTGATTCCGCCGATCATGGCCCACAGCACCGAGAAAATACCCATAAGCCAGACGGCTGTGATCAGGTCCACGCCGGCGACGGTACTGAGGACGAAGCCGCTGGTGTACAGCCGTGCGCCCTGCCCGAGTACCGCACCGATCATGAATAAGGCCGTCGTCGCCTTCTTGACACGGGCGCCCAGGCGGTAGCCGGCGTAGTCATAAGGGCTGTAGATTTCCTTTTCGAAGTACTTGGGGACGAAATAGAGAGCGACGATGATTCGGGCGATGATGCTGCCGATCGCCAGTTGCAGGTAGGTGAGATTCCCGCCGGCGGCATAGCTGACCGCGGGAACGGCCACGAAAGTCGCCGTCGAAATCTCGGTGGCGATCGTCGATCCGCAGATGGCCCACCATGGGAGTTTTCGGCCGCCGAGAAAAAAGTCGCGGACCGTGGCCTGGCGTCCGGCGAGCTTCGCGCCGAGAACCGTCGTCAGAACCAGGTACAGGCCGACGACGCCCCAATCGGCCCATTGAAATGTCGGGACGGCTTCCGCGAGGGTCAGTTCTGGCATCGCGGGAGTATGGCCCAGCGGCGCTGCGTTTGCGAGCGTCTTGAGTGCCGCCGGGCGTGCTTGCGTCCGAGAACGGCGCTCAAATCGTTGACTGCGTTCCCGGGCTCATATAGAGTATAGATGTAGGCAACCCCGCCCACCTGAACCGGTTGGCCGCGGCCACAAAGCCACGAACGGTCCAGCCATCCGGCACGCAAGCCTGGGAATTCAGCGAGCAAGGAAGACAGAACTCGATACCGAGCGGATGCCTGCGATAGGATTGCAAAAGGTTCGCCCCCACCGGCACATTTGCCTGTCGGCATGATGCCACTTGGCAGGAGCGTCTCATGGCCTCGAAACAAGCAGTCTGGGGAATTGACGTCGGCCAGTGCATGTTGAAGGCCATCAAGCTCCAGCAGTCCGGCGAGCAGGTGGAGATGCTCGGCTTCGACGTCGTCGAGCACGCCAACATTCTCTCGGAGGGCGAGGGAGACTCGACCCAGCTCATCACCGATTCCCTCAAGACTTTTCTTTCGCGGAACAACATTTCCGATAGCCGTGTGGTCGTCTCAGTCCCGGGCCAGCAGACGCTCACCCGATTCACCAAGATGCCGCCGGTGGAGCCCAAGAAAATCCCGGACATGGTCCAGTACGAGGCCAGTCAGCAGATCCCGTTTGACATCGACGAAGTCGTCTGGGACTACCAGGTCTTTGTGGAGAAGGAATCGCCCGACGTCGAGGTCGGCATTTTCGCCATTCGCAAGGAACTGATCCGAAACTACCTCATCCTCTTCACTCAACTGGGCATTGAGCCGTTCATCGTTCAGACCGGTCCGATGGCAGCCTACAACGCCGCTCGCTCTGAGCAGCCGGAAGAGATGAAGGAGTCGATCGTCATTCTCGACATGGGCGCGCTGGCCACCGACCTGATTGTCATGGAAGGCAACCGAATCTGGTCACGACCGATTCCGATCGGCGGCAACCGATTTACAGAGTCACTGGTGACCGCGTTCAAAATATCCTTTAAGAAGGCGGAAAAACTCAAGCGGACGGCCGCGACTTCCAAATATGCCCGGCAGGTTTTCCAGGCCATGCGTCCCGTATTTGCCGATCTGGTTTCCGAAGTGCAGCGATCGGTCGGCTACTACACCTCGACTCACCGCGATGCGCGAATCGGTCGTGTCGTCGGCATGGGCAATGCATTCAAACTTCCCGGCCTTCAGAAATTTCTGCAGCAGAATCTTCAACTCGAAGTCGATCGCTTTTCCGGTTTCAGCAAACTGGTCACGGGCGGGCAGGAGCAGTCTCCCGCATTCGCGGAAAACATTCTCAGCTTCCCCGGCGTGTACGGACTTGCCCTTCAGGGGTTGGGGCTGGCGAAAGTCACGTCGAGTCTCCTGCCGCTTGAGGTTCAGCGCACGATTCTGTGGCGAAAGAAGCGGCCTTGGTTCGCTGCGTCGGCCGCATGCCTGGCGTTGGCCGGTGGTTCCGTATGGGTCGGAAACGTGCTGGCCAACAATCAACTACAAGCGGGCCTCGGAAATCTGACCAATATCGCGGTCATGCCCGTCAGTACGACTCAGCAGGCCGAGCAGATATTGAACAGCGCCGTGAACGAGGCGCCGGTTGAGCGCGCCGCCAAGATCGCAGGCGCGGCGCAGTATTTCTCCAGCAAGCTCAGCGACGTAGAGCGCCTGAAGGTGGGCGACCGATCGACCCTGGTGGCAATGTCAACGCTGCCCGAAAACAACATTTACCTTCCACGGGTGTTGGAGATCATTCATCGCGGGTTCGCCGAGGCGCGATTGCCGGAGTTTCGTAATGCGAAGACTCCGCGGGAGTATCTTGCGGTCGCGAAGTCGACCAGTCGCGAAGACCGCGAGGACATCTGGATCGAAAAGCTCGATATGGTCTATCACCCTCAGGACCCGGAGGCCGTCTTCACCGGCCAGGGAACACCGGGTCGCGGGCGCGACGGGTGGGCCATTCGCATTGAAGGCGGGACGACCATGGCGCAGCCGGCCAAGTGGATCGACGACCGCCTCATCAAGTCGCTGGAGCGAGTCGGTCGCATACCGTCCCGCGCTGTCTATCTCGATAAGGCGACCCTTGCCACGGTGATGGAACGCAAGAAGACCAGCTCGGCTTCAAACTTCGATGCTCTCACTCCGCCCGAGGATGACTCCCGCGGCGGCGGACGAGGTCGCGGTAGCGGACGGCCGCCGGCACGCGGCGGTGATGATCGAGGCACCGGTGGCCGTGGGGGGCGAGGCGGCCGAGGCGGTCCGTTGCCGGGAACCGGCGGCGGCGGCCCGGTGGATGAACCTTCGGGAGGCGGCGACATCAGCACGCAGGTCAATCGACTCCGCGAAAAGTACAAGTCGGAAGATCCGCTTACGGGTGAACCGATCGCCACTGATCAGCGATTTGTGCTTGAAGTCATCATTCGCAGGAGCGATACGCCGGCCAACCTGATCCCGGAAGAATTCAAGCCCAAGGCAGACGAGAAAAAACCTGAGGCCAAATGAGGATTGGTTTGCGAATTTGTCCGGCAGGATCGGCGAGCGAACGGACGGCAGGTAACGGAAGTAGCGATCAATGGCCATTTTGAAGCAATACTGGCGCATCATCACCTTTGCACTGGTCTGCCTGTTGTCGGTGGGCATGGGCGCATGGGCGTACATGGGCGGTTCCGAAGTGTCTGAACGGATGGCGGCTGTGGATCGACTCCGTAACGCCGTGGAAGGCGCGGGACGAAGTCCGGCGAATATGGCGGTCATCGAGGCCAAGAAGAAAACGATCGAGCAGGCCAACGCCGAGTTTGAGGCATCCATGAACGCGGCGCTCGATTTGCAGAGCACGAACCCGTTTTACGAGCGCGTCGGACCGGACGGCAAGGTCATTACGTACCCGCGAAAGCCGCTCCTTCCTACAGACGAATACCCCAACGCCGTCGTCCTTCCCGAACCGGGAAGCAACGCCGACGCCATCAGCTTCCGCACTGCCTATGAGACGGCATTCGCCCAATTGACTCAGCGCCTCCGAGCCCGGGATAAGGCGACTGCGGAAGAGGTGAGCGACTACTTTGAACGGTGGTTCGCCCTTCAGCAGGGGGCCACGGCGGGAAATACCTGGCGCCCCTGGGGACCGCGCAAGCAACAGTCGCAGGCCGAGGACGACAGCAAGAAAAACCTCCCGCGACCCGACGTGATTCGTCAATACCCGCGCACGCGGCTGGCCGAGGACATCGCCAGATCGATCTTCATGTACGTGGACAATAGTGCCTTTGGAAAGCACAACATTCTCCAAAAGACCGATGTACCGACAGCGATTGACATCTGGCAGGCGCAGATGTCCCTGTGGATTCAGCAGGACATGGTCGCGGCGATAGCCCGTTGTAACGAGGCCCGCGCAGAGGAATTGAAGAAGGCAGGCAACCCCGATCAAGCCTGGGTCGGTAACATGCCGGTCAAACGGCTGCGCAAGATGACCATCGAAAGCCGGCTTGGCAAAGGCGGCGGGTCGAATCCCATTACATTTACCGGATCGTTTACGACCATCAATAATGACGACCGCCGGTTCATGGTTCCGATCGCGCTTGAGTTGATCATCGAAGAGGCGGCTCTTCCGAAGTTGTTGGAAGAGATCTGCCGGGTCGGCTTCTACACGCCTTACAACGTCAAATATGAAATCGTCAAGCCCAATCCGATCCAGGACGACTACATCTACGGGGACGACCCTGTGGTAAGCGTCGTGATCGAGATCGAGGGATACTACTTCCGCAAGGTATTCGAGCAGTGGATTCCCAAGGCGCTCAAGGACATCCTGAAGAACCCGGACGCCCGGGATCCAACCGATAACTGATCGCTGATTGTGGACCGCAAGAGGAGACCGCCCAGTGGCGAGGAAGAACGCCGGATTCATCGACCTTCACGCTGAGAAGCTGTCAATCGGCCTCTGCGCGCTTCTCGTGGTCGGCGCGGCGGTGTTCTCGCTCGGCGGCGGGCGATTCGCCGTTAACGATCTCGGTCCGACGGAGCTGTGTCAGAGGGTCGGCAGTGCCGGAGATCAGGCACGTCAGGCGGTTCTCGGCGCCAAGCCAACGGCCGCATCAACGGCCGGCCAGAAGAATCCCGCCAATGACCCCGTGGAAATTCTGAAGAAGTGGTACGGCCAATCGGCCGAGGGCCTGCTCAAAATTGCCGGTGTTCCACCGGTGCTCGAACGAACGCAGCCTTTTCCGCCGACCTTCATCAGCGTGGCCGGCGAAGGCGGCGAGGGACAGCGGGCGCTGGCTCAGATCGTCGCGCCTGATATTCCCATCGTCGTCAGCGACACGGCGGACCTGGAATTACCGGTGGATAAGCCGACCCTGGCGCAGTGGGACCCGCGCTCCGGCAGTGGTCGCGACGTGACCAAGGTTCGAAGGCCGTACGTTTCGGTCGCCGCGCAGTTGGACCTGGTCAAGCAGGACGCGAATTTCCGCACGGAGAATTATCCCGACGGTTCTTACATAGAGATCGTTGAAGTTCGATTGCAGCGACGTGATTTGAACGACCCGCGCCGCGGCTGGGAAGACGTTAATACATATCTGCCGTTCCAGCCGCTTACCAAACCGAAGCTGGCCGTCAAATCGGCTCGCTCTTTCAAGTTCGAGGGGTTTGACGAGTTTCGCCGATTGATTGCCGCGGGCGCCGAGGCCATCGCCCGGCCGCCCCTGCCGAGCAAATCCGCCAAGCTTCCATTGGCGCCGTTTCTGGATGAGCCGCCGAAAAACGAAGAGGTCATGCCTCCGAGCGAAGTAACGCGCGAGGCCGAGCGCCGCGCCAAGGCCTGGACCGACCGCGCCAAGGCCGCACGGGATGGCAAGCGGCCGTTTGAGAAAGAGGATCTCGACGCCGCCTTTGTGCTGGCCCGCGCCGCCGCCGGCACTCTGAATGCCCCCGACAAAGTCACAACCGAAGCCAAGAGGCTCCTCGATCAGATCATCAAAAAGCTGCCGAAGGAGCGCCGGGACATCGTCAACTCCAACCCGAGACCCGCCGATCGTATGATGCCGATCGTCGCTCACGATATCGAAGCCACGCCCGGCCACACGTACGTCTATCGCATGAGATATGAAATTCTCAACATCTACGCGGGCAACCCCGCGGAACTGTCGAATCTCGATGATGCCAAGTCTCTCACTGTCGCTTCGGATTGGTCTCCCGAGTCGCGGCCGGTCGAGATCGTCAGCGATACCTACTTCTATCTCACGAAGGCGGACTCCAAGAAGGGCAACGTGACCTTCACGGTCTTCAAGACGACGCGCAGGGGTACGATCGACAAGAAGGAGTACCGCGTGAGCGTCGGCGAGGAAATAGGTCGCAAGGAGCGCCGCGGCAACAAGGGAGATTTCTCGACCGGCACGGTTTGCATCGACATCGACTTCAACCGGCTGATCGACGGCAAGAAGGATGTGGCCATTGTCTTCATGGACCCCGCCGACGGCAGCCTTCAGGAGCGCATCCTCTCCATCGACCGGCGCGATCCGAACTACGAAAAGCTGAGCGGCCGCCGCAGCGCATCGAAATAACCGCGTGCGCCGGCACTTCCGCAAATCGACCGTTTTCATTACGCTACCACCAGGAATTAATTAAGCGATTCCGCCGTGCATCAACGTTGCGGCGGGCCTGAGAACTTCACTGCAATAAGGATGACCGACCAGCATGGATTTCAAGAAAATCACCGCTCGCGCCAAGCACTACGAATCGAAAATGGTTTCTTTCCTGCGCGACCTCGTCGCCATTCCCAGCGAAAGCAGCAAAGAAGGCCCGGTCATCGCCCGCATTAAGAAGGAAATGCAGGCTACGAAGGCTTTCGACCGTGTCTGGACCGACCCGATGGGCAACATCTTCGGTCGTGTCGGGCGCGGCAAGAAGATCATCGCCATCGACGCCCACGTCGACACCGTCGGCGTCGGCAATCCGAAGGAGTGGAAGCACGACCCCTACAAGGGCAAGGTCGCCGGTGGAAAAGTCTGGGGCCGCGGTGCGGGCGATCAGGAAGGCGCGATTCCCGCGATGGTCTATTCCGCCAAGATTATGCGCGACCTCAAGCTCCCGCTTGATGAGTTCTCGCTTTACGTCGTCTGCACCGTGATGGAAGAGGACTGCGACGGGCTCTGTTGGCAGTACATCGTCGAGGAAGACAAACTCAGGCCCGACGTCGTTGTCGTTACCGACTCGACCGACTGCCAGATTCTTCGCGGTCAGCGCGGTCGCATGGAGATCGGCGTCACCGTCACCGGCAAGTCATGTCATGGCTCGATGCCGCACCTCGGCGATAACGCCATTTACAAGATGACGAAGATCGTCCAGGAGATCGAGAAGCTCAACTCGAAGCTGGCCAACGACAAGTTTCTCGGCAAGGGAACGATCACAACGACGTTCTGGGAGTGCAAGACGCCCAGCCTCAACGCCGTGCCCGCCCATGCGTACATCCATCTCGATCGTCGCCTCACCACGGGCGAATCAAAGGAACTCGCCGTCAAGCAGGTGAAGGAGGCCGTCAAGCGCGCCGGCGTCTCGGCGAAGGTTGAAATCCCGATGTACGCCGAGCGCAGCTACACGGGGCTCGTCTATCCGACAGAAAAGTACTTCCCCACGTGGGTCATGCCCGAGAAGTCCAAGCCCGTGCAGGCCGCGGTCGAGACCTACAAGAAGCTCTGGGGCAAGACGCCGAAGGTCGGCCGCTGGAACTTCAGCACCAACGCCGTCAGCATCAACGGCATGTTCGGCATTCCCTGCGTCGGCTTCGGCCCGGCACCCGAGGCCGTCGCCCACACCGTCAACGACAGCGTGCCGATCAAGCACCTCGTCGACTGCGCAGCCTTTTACGCGGCCTTCCCGCAGCTTTATTGTGGGTTGAAGAAGTAACCAGCCAAGTCAGAACGAGAAACGCAGACCGGTCACCAGGACGTATTCCGTCTCCGGCCGGTTTGAGACGTCCTGCCAGACCGGTAGCTGAACGGAAAGCTCCAGCGCCCAGGTTGTCGCTTCATACATGAGCCCCGGCGACAGGAGCAATTCATTGTCGCCGTTCGTCTCGTAAGTGCCGTTGGCCTCGACCATCGCGTACCAGGCGCCGCCGGACGACTCCGCGGTGTACTCCGCCGGAGAGAGGCGATAAAGATAGGCCCCGTTGTACCGGAGCAGGTCCGCTGTCGACATACCCGGCAGCGTCGGATCGACCACGCCGTCGGTTGTGAAGGTCCACTGCATGTGCCCGTTGAAACCGTGACGACCCATGATCCGCGTGGCGGCGATGCCAAGCGTCGGGTTGTAGGCGTCGTTGGTGAAGGGGTTGTCGCCGGTGCGAATCTCCGCCCCGCCGATTGCGGCGATGCGCGTGGTGTCGAGCGGCCCGTGATCGACGCGGTGGAAGCGGTACTTCAGGAGAATGGTTGCATCGCCGACGCCCTGCTCGCGGTCGGTCCCGCCGATGTCGAATGACCGCCGCCGCGCCGTCACCGGAGCGCGAAGGCTCATCGACAAGTCCGGCGTGAGGCCGATGACGGCGGTGTTCATCAGCGTGTAATCACGAATCGGGCCGCGACGATTTTTGGGCCCGTCGTCGAGATCGAGACTCAGGAATCGGAATTGCTCTTTGAGCGTGACGTGCCCGGGCGACGGCTGCGTGCCGGACTCGGCATTGACCGGTTCCTGCGCCTGGGCCGAAATGGCAAAAAGGGAAACTGCTAACTGCGACAGGAGCAGTCGAGTCCACAGCGTGTGAGTGCGACGGTGCATGAACATGTCCCGCAGGCGCACTTGTCGCAGATTTCGCTGCTCGCCGCGCCGATTGATTCTACCCCCAGCATCCCAAAGCCGCTTTGCTCGATGGCGCTACCGAGCGTTTTGCCGTCGGGCGCGCCATTGTTTGCCAGGCTGACGATTACCTCGCCCTTGCCGAGATCGACGCGTACGCCGCGCACGCCGGGTATCGCCATCATCTGCTGGTGAATATTGTGGGCACACAGCGGACAGGAGAGCCCCGAGACACGCAGCACCGCGACCGGCCCGTCGGCATGAATCTCACCCTTCTGGGCCAGCCCCTCGCGCCCGCCGGCCTGGCACCCGCCGACGAGGGCGATCGCGACAAGGGCGACCAACCTGTAAGTCCGTGTCATCATAATGGCACCATTAACGCGGCGTTCCCGTAGGGTCGCATTGCCCACTAATCAAAGTTGGGCACTGCCCAGCCCTGGAAGTATATCAAAATCCTGCTCAGAATTCGACCAAAGCCGGTTTCGGCATAATTAAGGGCTGGTAGCAACGAATATCTGGTGACTTGCCGAGAAACCGATCGGAGGCTGCTCTTCGCCCACGTTACCGACATCGTAAACCGTCATGTCGATAAAGCCTCCTCCGAATGTCAGCGGATCATACTGAATGCCCGCCGCCAGCGCTGCGTTGACGTTGGCGACCGTTCCTCTGAAGAACATCGAGGTCGGTGTTCTCTGCACGAAATCGACAAGTCCCGTGGTGCTGTTCAGGAACATCGCGTCGGAATTTGTGGCGCTTAACCCCACTTCAATCAGAGCTTCCCCGGCATCGTCGGTGACGGCAAGGTCGTCAATGACGGCGTTGATGTTTTGACCGCTCGGAATGAGGATGCGCGCAGTGGCCGTTGTCGATCCAGTGATGGCCGGAGGATCATTGACAGCGGTGATGTGGATGAACACGGGTTCATGAACAGGGTTTTGTTGCTGGTCGTCGGCGACTTCGACTGTGAATTGATCAGGAGGGCCGCACAAGGTGTTTGCATTGGCAAGTGGTTTGTAGCGCACGACCATCTCAGGACCACTGGGGTGAACCTGCGTATTGGGGACGGCGACGGGAACCCACGCGGTGCCCAGGATGTTCAGCATTTGAAGCGACCCCTTGGTCGGCAGAGTCTTGATGAACCAGTGAATCGGCCCGGGACCGTCATCGATATCGCTCGCGGCAAACGTGATGTAGGTGTAGTCGCTGTCTTCAATGACTGTCAGCGGTGGTACGGGGTCCATGATCGGAGGCGAGTTTCCGTGAACGATGTTGATTGTCATCGTCGCGACATTGGAAGCGGCGCAGCCGTCCGACAGCGACCATGTAAGCTGATCGAAGGGTGAGCCAAGGCCCGGCTCGGTGACTTGGTAAATCAGCTTGACACTATGGTTAATCGGGAACGACATGCCTGGTTGTGAGATGAGGTTCTCGGGGGTCATGGTGTTGACATAGATCAGACCCTTTTCAGGAAGCGTGTGAATCGTTGCGGTGTGCAGTGCCCCGGGGAAGCAAGGGGCTTGATCAACGTCTTGAAAGCTGGGCTTTATGAAGAACGATTCCAACAGGTGAGTCGCCTGATGCAGAGTGTTAATAGCGATCGGCGTATCGTTAACCTGCTCAAGGTTGATGGTGGTCAACATAGACTGGTCGTAAAGACCCATCGAGTCCTCAAGCGACCACAGGAAATTCGCCGAGTTCCCACTGAAGTTCAGAGCGGGAATGTAACCGACGAGTCGATCAGGGTTCGTGACGATGTCGCCCGATGTGATGATCTGACCGAAGGTCACGCCATCCGATTCAATTTGGTACAGCGCTCCAAATATCCCTGACACGGTCGTGTCAATGCGCAAAGTCAGGATGTTGCCGGGCGGCGCCAGTTCTTCATAGAGTATTTCGAGTTCCATGATCATCGGCGTGTCCTCCTGCCCCTGGGGATAAATGGCATTCAGGAAGGGAGCATCAGGGGGTGTGCGATTAAGCGCGACCAGGCGCGGGGCCGATGTGGCGCCATTGTCCACGCTCGAAACGGTGTAGGCGATTTGGTCATAGGGATAGCCGAGCCCCGCTACCTCGGGCTTAAAGGCCACCCAGTTGGTTGCGAGTTCGAACGGGACCGTCGTGATCTGCTGGAACTGAGGATTATACTGATACAAGTAGCCGTTGTCCGGAAACTCTGTGATCGTATACTTCAAAGTATGCTCGGGATGGGCGGGATAGGTGCCTTCAAGCGGAATCCCAACGTTTCCGGAGGCGATCGAGAAGTTCAGGTAGCCGGTGGTCGTCTCGGGTCCATCCGACGGCCCCATCATCAAGTCCACGAGCATTTCGACATCGATCATGTCCACGTTGCCGTCGGCGTTCAGATCGCCGTCGAAGTAATCGCAGTCCGGATGGTAATAGAGAAAGACCTTGGGATCGTTAAGCGCGTGGAGGAAAGGCGCGAGGTCCAGCCCGTCGCGCTGACCGTCGCAGTTCATGTCTCCGGCGATACCCGCCGATGCACGCGATACAAGCAGGCAAATGGTGCAACCGGCGAATAAGACCCATGCCGGGCGGATTCTCGATCTCGCTGCTCTCGTTGAGGCTTCCATGTCATGCTCCTTGAAAGGGAACTTCCGTTACAATGAAATCGCAGTGGCCTGACTGCTCGTCAGACACCAGCGTCTGAAGTCAGTCCGAAACCGGAGCCCGGAACCCTTGGCCTAATCCTGGAAAAAACTTGCCCCCTCAGCCGCCGGACCATCCTGACCTAACTCTTGTCCTGAAGGCGGCTTGCGCCGGGGATGCGGAATCAGCCAATCGCCTGCTACCCCTGCTTTATGCCGAGCTTCGCAAGCTCGCGGAGGACCGTCTAAGGCATACGCCCCCGGGAAACACATTCCAGCCGACGGCCCTGGTTCATGAAGCCTATCTGCGGCTTATTCGCTCCGGCGACCCCGGCTGGAACGGGCGAAATCACTTTTTCGGGGCGGCGGCACAGGCCATGCGCGATATTCTTGTCGATCAAGCCCGGCGCAAGGCGTCGCTGAAGCGCGGTGGCGATAGAGACCGGCTGAATTTGACTGCCGTTGATCCCGCTACGCCTGACACATCCGTGGATATCCTGGCACTCGATGATGCGCTCCGCCGACTGGAGGCGCAGGACGCAAGGAAGGGCCGCATCGTGAATCTGCGATACTTTGGGGGACTTACCGTGGAGGAGACGGCGGCGGCACTGGAGGTTTCGGTCAGTACAATCGAGCACGAGTGGCGATTCATCAAACGCTGGTTGTTTGCGGAGCTGTCTGATGAACGAACCCGGCCCAGTTGATGAAGGCCCATTGGCTGGAATCTCGCTGCATCGCGTTGAAGCCATCGTGCAGGAAGCGCTTGACGCAGCCCCGGAGCATCGCGGGAGAATCATTGACCAGCAATGTGGAAGCGATGAGCAGCTTCGAATTGCCGTTCAGCGACTTCTCGACATACCCGACGGCGCCGTAGAAAAGTTCATGAAGTCCTCGCCGTTCGGTGAGGTTCGCGACCAATCGGTGAAAGACAATGAAACGCCCCGCGGAATTCCCAGACGCATCGGACGGTACGACATCGTCCGGCGCATCGGCGAAGGCGGCATGGGCGTGGTTTATGAAGCCCGTCAGGACCAGCCGAGGCGACGTGTTGCACTGAAGCTCATCAGAACCGGCATGCCCTCGGATGCCGAGCTGCGGCGCTTCCGCCGAGAAGCCGAAGTACTCGGCCAACTCCAGCACGCCGGAATTGCACACGTATACGACGCAGGGTTGGCGGAAGTTGTGATGGCTACCGGCGCCCTTCCGGAGCAGCCGTATATTGCGATGGAGTTCATCGAGGGAGTTTCTATCACAGAATATCTCTCGTCGCAAAACGTCGGTGTGACTCGAATTCTCGAACTCTTCGTAGCCGTCTGCGATGCCGTACATCATGCACACACCAAGGGAGTGATTCACCGCGATTTGAAGCCTGGCAACATCATTGTGGATACCGAGGGGCAGGTCCGGATCCTGGACTTCGGCATCGCGCGACTGGCATCGAGCGATGGCGCTGCCGCGACACTCAACACCGACATCGGCCAGTTAATCGGCACCCTGCCCTACATGAGCCCGGAACAGGTTGCAGGGGAACATACGGAGTTGGACGCGCGATCGGACGTTTACGCCTTGGGGGTTGTCCTTTATGAGCTGCTGACCGGGAGGTTGCCCCATGACGTTCGCAATCGCTCGTTGCACGATGGAATTCGCATCATTCGCGAGGATGAACCGACCCGGCTGAGTTCAATCAACGCGAGGTATCATGGTGATCTGGACACGATCACTGCAAAAGCGCTCGAAAAAAGCAAGCATCGCCGGTATGCCTCGGCGCAGGCACTTTCCGAGGATATCCGCCGATTTATCCGCTTTGAGCCGATTGTCGCCCGGCCCATCAGTACGATCTACCAGATCAAGAAATTTGCTCGCCGAAATCGCACGCTCGTGGCAGGGATCGCCGCCACCTTCGTGGCCCTCGTCGGCGGCATCATTGGCATCGCTTTTTTCGCTTCAAAAGAACATGCGCAGCGAGTCCGTGCAGATACCAAGACTCTTGAAGCCAGGCAACTGGCTTACCGGGCCGGCATCGCCGCGGCTGCGGCTGACTTACGCAACGGCGAATGCCTTGCTGCTTTAGGAAATCTGCAGAGCGCGCCTGCCGATCTGCGCGACTGGGAGTGGCGCCATTACCATTTCCTCGCTAACCGCGCCGAAAGGTCATTTAGCCTGTCGCATGATTCAAAAATTCATCACGTCGTATCGTCGCAAGATATGAAGATACTCGCCATTCAGTACGCCGACGGCGTGCTGGCTGTTTGGGATACGCAAACTGGGAAGTCATTGAGACGCTTACACGGATTGCCCGGTGCCATCCATCGAATCATTTCCATTAGCCCGGACGGCAGGCAACTGGCGGCGGTCACGGCCGGCGATGGTGCAGGCATCTTTGACATGGCGACTGGAGAAAGGCTATTTGCACTCGATCACATATCGACGATGGGCGATTTCTCCGCCGACGGCTCAAAGCTGCTGGGGCTGAACGGCTCCATGTCATTGCTGCACATCATCGACACGAAGACAGGGACATCCACCACGGTGTTTCCCACGCCACTCAGCGACATGCACGATGCACGCTACAGTCCCGACCAAACCATCATCGCGACGCTCCTCGGAAGTCGCATTTTCGTCTCGGATGCAGCCTCGGGAACCCTTCTTCATGTAACCGATGCCTGGCAATGGGCGTTTTCACCGGACAGCACCAAGCTGTTTCTCTTCGGGGACACCCTGACGGTCATCGATAGCCGCACGGGAGTGCCCGACGTGATACCGGACTCCCGATTGTCACAGGCCATTATCTATTGGCGACCGGACGGAAAGGTCGTTACGACTTTCGATCGCGGAAATCAAGTCGTTTTCCGCGACGCGACCACCCTGACGCCCCTTGCACATATCCACGCGCCGTCGGGATTGTTCTATGGCGGCTTTTCCAATGACTCCAGGCGATTCTTGATTCTTGGACCCAACCGCCATTTGGCCGTTTGGGACGCTGATATCACAGCGGCGCCATTCAAACTTGATTTGTACGGTCAGGATAGCTGTTTTGATTCTGCGATTGCGCCCAGCGCCGGCAAGGTGGCATCAGTAGAGTGGGGAACCGTGTCGCTGTTCGATGCAAACACGGCGGCACTGTGCTGGAGACGAGCATTTTCCCGGCAGTTCCTCCAGTGCGCCGCGTTCTCAGCGGATGAAAGACTCGTCGCCGCGGCAGGAAAAAACGGCTCCCTGGGGATCATCGAGACTGCGACGGGAAACGTCACGCATACGGCGAACCTCGATCAAGCAAGTGTGAGTAAACTCTCGTTTCATCCGGTAAACACCTCGATTGTCGCAGCATGTGACAATGGCGCTATCTACCGAATTCGCCCACCCCCGGTTTCGCGGGCTGACAAGTCAGGTCCTGTTCTTGACGATACTGAGTTGCTCCGCCCTGCGGACGGCATTCCGGTTTACGCCCTCACACATTGTCAAGACGGAGACATGGTTGCGTTTTCGATTTCGCCGCCGATCACTCCTGAATCCGCTGACAACGTTGACAGTATTATCCAGATTGCATCCACGGATTCTTTTTCTCGCATCCGCGCCATCTCAATTGCCAAGACGACCGTGGAATGCCTGAAGTTTGTGGATGACGATTCTCACATCGCCGCCGGCTGTCGCGATCGATCAATCAGGATCTATCGCGTGCGTGATGGATTGCTGGTAAAAACCCTGGAAGGAGCCCCTTCGTCGATCTCTGCTGTGTCGCGCCATCCCGATCGTTCACGATGGGTCGCTGCCTGTGATGACGGATCCATCGTCCTCTGGAGCAGCGCGAACGGCGAAAGAATCACAACACTTGTAACCGCTGAATCCGGCCTGCGAGATGTCGCGTTCACCGCCGACGGCAATACTCTGGTCGCCACCGGCAGGGCATCACCTCTTATTCTGTTCGAATCAAGTAAGCCCGCGGACGGCTACGGCCCGAGACATCTTGCTGCCCGCGGGCGTGCCGCTGCCGCGCCACTTATTGAAGCGAAGCTGCTGGCGAATGAGATGATTGCCCGTCTCTCCGATGACAAGTCCCTGCCGAATGATGCCCGTGCTGCGGCCATTCAGTATGTGCGGGCACGCTCCGACAACCCAAATCGCCTCAACAGTGATGCATGGGAACACGCCCTGCAACCCGCCGGATCGCAAGACGAATATGAACGTGGACTTCAACTCGCTCAGCGCGCCGACGAACTATTGCCATCTGACTACGGAATTCAGAATACACTAGGAGTGCTGCAATACCGTTGCGGTCGATTTCATACCGCGGCAAGAACACTTCAAGACTGCGTCGAGACCGGGCGACGCCTTCAGGGTCAGCCACATCCTTGCGACCTACTCTTCCTCGCCATGACTCAGCACAAACTGAACGCTTACGACGATGCTCGTGCATCAATGGCTGTGGCCGAAACACTGATGAAGCAACCGCAATTCGCCACTGATAATGAACTGGGTGGATTCCTGAGCGAAGCAAGGCAATTGACCGCTTATGGACACGAACTTCAATTCAGAAAGTGAAGTCCTGCTGATGGCCGTCGCCCTACCCAAGAGCCCAGTCAGCTTGTCCACTGTTGCCGGGCCTCTCGGGCACGAAGCTCTTCATCCTCCCGCCGCGTCTCGGTCAGCCAGTGCAGCCACGCCGCGCGCAATTCGCCGATCTCATACGCCTCCCCGCATTCCGGGCAGTTGTGCTCATCCGGCAGCCCTTCCAGCGGGTATCCGCAGTCAAGGCACATCCGCCCCTCATGCTCGAACAACTCGCGGGCGAAGCGCACCTTCACGCGTGCACCGATGAAGTAGGGATTCCCGACCAGCACGAGCACCGGCAGCAGACCCATGATGTCGCCCATGATCGATCGCCAGCCGATGGCCAGGGCCAGGCCCATGAACGCGACCTGCGTCGCGATGAGAAGCAGGAGCAGCACCGACCACCAGCGAAAGAGTACGACGATCGGCGCTTTCGAGTGAGTCAGGGAAAGCCAGTAGGCCCCCGGCAGATTCTTCGGGCGCCGGCCGGTGAATGAACGCAGCGCCAGGCGGACGTGATCCTGCGCCGCCGAGCGAACGAACGATCGCAGGTCCGGCTTTGAAGCGAAGAACGCCGCGAGTTCCACCGGCGACGGCTGCCTTGCCTCCGAATCAATTGACGATGGTTCACTTTCCACAAGTCGCATCGCTTGACGAGTAATTGCCCGGCTTGCGAGCTGCCATCCACCGTAGCCAAAAAGCTCTGACAGATGCAAATGAATATGCCCGGCCGCATTCAGGGCAGGTGTGCTTTTGCGGTAGGCCATGAAGCAGATATCCGCAGTCCGGACAAACCAGCCCTGCGTGCGACGCAAGATACTTCGCAAACAAGGGTCGGACTTTTCGACTCGTCACGATCGGAAGGATGAATGTCAACAAGTTCATCGGAAGGGCCAAGGCTCCCAGCCATCGGGGTGCCAGTGTGCCATTGGTCAGAACGTCATATGCATAAATACAGAAAATACCTAAGAATCCGACAAGTAGGAGTGATTGAGAATGTCGCGAAATGACAACAGTCGGCATCCGCGAATCGCGAACCCAATTCCAAAACGCCTGTGGAATCTTGCCATCTGCCTGATGCTTCCACGTCGAGAACAACAGGTGCCTCGCCTCAGTGGAATTGCCGACCACGTGCCGTTGAACCTGCTCCGGCGACGGAAATGAGCCAGCTTCCGTCGCGGAAGGAGAGTAGCGTCTTGATTCGCCAGTGGACTTCTGAGTGCTACTTTCCATGTCACCCGGCCCGATGATTGACGAATTCTACCGTCCGCCCTTCGGCAACAACTCGCGCAGCGCCGTCTCCAATTGTTCCACGCTGCGGCAATCGACGATCTGGTCCTCCCGCCGGTGGTCGATGCTCTCCCCCGCGAGGCGCTTGGCCCAGCCGCCGCTTTCCGACAGGGCGATGATCGGCCTGTCATACATCCATGCATAGGCGATCTCGCTGAGCGTGCCTGCCGCGCCGCCGATGACGATCATGACGTCGCCCGCGATGGCCGTGATGACGTTGCGCGCCCAACCGAGCCCTGTCGGGATGACGTAGTGGCAATGATTGTTTGCCTCGTCCATGCCCGTGCCGGGAATCACCGCGATGACGATGCCGCCCGCCTCGGCGCAGGCCTTCGACGCCGCCGACATGATGCCGTCGCGCCCGCCGGTGACCAGGGCCGCGCCCAGTTTCGCCACGACGCGCCCAGCCTCCGAAGCCAGCCGCATCATCGCCGCATCGGCCTCGCTGGAACCGATGATGCCGACCTGCGGCCGACGAATCGACGGACCGGTCCTCGTCGCGGGAAACTTCATGTCTGATGGTCGATCGGTCATGAATCGCTCCACGTCGTAAAATGAGTGCCCTTCACCGTAGCGCCGTGCCGAAAACCTCACTGTAGCGCAACCCCGGTCAGCTTACTGTAGCGCCAACCCCTTGTGGGTGGCGAAGAGGTCATCGTAGCACATCCGGGTCCGCCCATCGATGAGGATACGCCTCACCGTACCCTGCCTTAAGTGCATTATCGAGTATGTACCGAACGGTGTCTTTGATGCTCTCATCCCGGCGAACGATGTGATCGTGAAAGCGAGGCTGCCACAGTTGTCCCTGCCAATTGAGCCTCCAGCTTTCGTTGGTCGTCTTGCCCTTGAACTGGCCGATGATCTGCCCTACGGGTAGCCCACAACCCGCGGGAGAAAACAGGACGTGCAGATGATCAGGCAACAGGCAATATGCGGCAAGGTAGAACTGGCGAGATTCAGAATGTTCTCTCAGAACACGGCAGACCATCTCCGCGCGAAGGTCGTCCGCGAACGGACGGTGGCCTGGAATCGCGCAGATCGTTACGTGATACGGCGCATGATCACGATAATCATGGCCCGGTAATCGCACTGATCGACTTCGGCTCCATGTGCGATACGGATGCGACCCTTCCATTGGTCGGTGCTCCTCGCCACCCACAAGGGGTGGCGCTACAGCCTGTTCAAAGTGGCATCGTAAATCGAACTTAATGCTGCCTGCGTAGCTCGGTGATCTTCTTCTCGATCAACTCGCCCACCATCTTCGGGTCCGCCTTGCCCTGCGAGATCTTCATCACCTGCCCCCGGAGGAAGCCCGGCGCGGCCTTGGCCTTTCGTTCGTTGTCGCCCAGCGCATCAGCCACCGCCTGCGGATTGGCGGCGAAGGCCTCATCGACCCATTTCTGCGTCGCCCCCTCGTCGCGCTCCTGGACGAGGCCGAGCCGCCTGGCGATGTCCATCACGCCCTCGGCTGATGGCTTGCCGCTCGCGGCCGTGCCCGCCAGTTCTTCGGCGATCTGTGTCGCCGCCGTGGCACTGACTGACCCGCCGCTGACCGCTTGCGCCAGATCGGCGATCATCCCCGTGGTGATACCGAGCGCGCTGATCGACAGGCCCCGCGCGCTGGCCAGATTGTTCCAGACGCCGAGAAACTGCTTGGTCAGCATCTTGGCGTCGGCACCGGCGGCGATCGCGCCGTCGTACAGGTCGGCCGTCGCCCGATCAGCCAGCACGACTTCGCAGTCCTTCACTGTCATGCCGAAGTCGCGCATGAACCGCTGCTGCCTCGCCAGCGGCAGTTCGCCGAGCTTCTCGCGGACCTCGCTGATCCACGCATCCGCCACCGTGACCGGCACCAGGTCCGGGTCGGGGAAGTATCGATAGTCGTGCGACTCCTCCTTGCCGCGCTGGAACTCCGTCACCAGCTTCACGTCATCCCAGCCGAAGTTCAGCTTGCCGACTTTCGCAAGGGTGTAGTCGTGGTCATCCTTCCACGCTTTCACCTGCCGATCGACCTCGTACTTGATCGCGTCGCGCACGCTGCGGAAGCTGTTGAGGTTCTTGATCTCGCTGATCGGCGTGCGGTACTCGACGCCGCCCTCGGTGATTGCCACATTCACATTCGGCTCAAAGCGCATCTGCCCCTTCTGCATGTTCGCCTCGCTGATGCCCAGGTACTGCACCAGCCGCTGAAGCTCGACGCAGAAGTTGTACGCTTCCTCGGCGTCCGCCAAATCCGGCTTGGTCACAATTTCCAGAAGCGGCGTGCCGGCGCGGTTCAGGTCGACGCGCGTGTAGGGCAGCCCCTCGTGCAGGTTTTTGCCCGCGTCTTCCTCCAGATGCGCCCGGATAATGCCGACGCGCCGCGAGGTTCCGTCCGCCGCGGGTACCTCGAACCATCCGTCCGACGAAAGCGGCAGGTCGTACTGGCTGATCTGGTAGTTCTTCGGCATGTCGGGGTAGTAATAGCTCTTGCGGTCCCACTTGGTGAAAGTGGCGATCCTGCAGTTGAGCGCCGTCGCCGCCCGCACGGACAGCTCGTACGCCGTGCGATTCATCACCGGCAGCGTCCCCGGCATTCCCAAACACACCGGGCACACCCGGCTGTTCGGCTCTGCCGCAAACTCCACCGCACACGGGCAGAACATCTTCGTCCGCGTGGCAAGCTGCACGTGAATCTCAAGACCGATGATGGGGCGGATGGTCACAGTTTCCCTCGTGTGTGAAGTATCGCCTGCAAGGTCACGCAAGGCATTCGACTATCTTAACTGATGCATCAATTCCAACCGGAGCAGGTTCACCACTGCCTTCGCCGATCGATCCCGTACCTCCGCCCGGGTGATTGTCTCGCCCAGTCGCAGCTCGCGGACGATCGTCCGTGCCGGCGTCGCCAGCGCCACGAAGACCAGGCCCACCGGCTTTTCCGGTGTGCCGCCCGTCGGCCCGGCGATTCCCGTGACGGCCAGTGCGTAATCCGTGGCCGACAGTCGCCGGCAGTTTTCCGCCATGGCCTTTGCGACCGGCTCGCTGACCGCCCCGTGCGACGCGATGAGGTCCGCGGGAATCTCCAGCAGCCGCGACTTTGCCTCGTTGGAATAGGTTACGAATGACTGAATGAAATACGCACTTGAGCCTGACACATCCGTCAGCCGTTTGGCGACGAGCCCGCCGGTGCATGACTCGGCCGTGGAGATCGTCTTGCCCTGTTCGATCAGCAGCCGCGCGACCGCCGATTGCAATTCATCTTCGCCTTCGCCGAAGACATAGGTCCCGATTCGCTCGCGAACCCTGGCGACATCGCGCTCGGCCAGGGCCGCCGCCTCGCCGGCGGTCTTGCCATGCGCGTTGATCCGCACGGAGATGATCATGTCCGCGGCGCTCGTCCCCACGGCCGGGTTCCGCCCGCGCGCCATCAGGTCGGAGATTTTCTCGCCCAGCTCCGACTCCGCCATGCCGAAGGTCCGCAGGATGCGCTGCACGATCACCTCGCCTGCGCCGCCCATCGTGCGGATCGCCGGGAGCACATCGCGCGCGAACATCGCCTTCATCTCGCTCGGCACGCCCGGCATGATGAAGATTTCGGCATGGTGCAGCTTCGCCCGGATGCCCGGCGCGGTCCCGCGCGGGTTCTCGATCGGCATCGCCCCGTCGGGGATCATCGCCTGCACCCGGTTTCGCTCATGCATCTCGCGCCTGCGCGACGCAAAGTACGCGCCAATCTGCTCGAAGCTCTCGGGATGAAAGATGAGTTCGACGCCCATGGCGGCGGCCATCGCGTCGCGCGTCAGGTCGTCCGCCGTCGGCCCCAGCCCGCCGGAGATGAGCACGAAGTCGGCCTTCGCCGCGGCGTCGCGAATGGCATCGGTGATGTCGGCGAGATCGTCGGCGACGGTGACATGGCGCGCGGTGTGTATCCCAACGGCCGCAAGCTGCTGAGCCAGCCACGCCGAGTTGGTGTCAACGGCCTGCCCGATGGCAAGCTCGGTCCCGATGGCAAGAATCTGAGCCTTCATGATGCGGGGATATCATAGGCCTTGGCGATGTCGGTGAGAAATCGGGCTTGCCAGTCGGCGCCCAAGCGCATGGTGAGTTCGTCTGTCCCATAGGCATGCCAGGCGAAGGATTCGTGAACGAGCAGGGATGTGTATGCAAGCATGATCGCCATGAGCCAGGTCGTTGCCGCAGTCGTTGTGATGATTCGGGCAGATGAACGTACTCGTCGATACGCAATGGCGATCATGACGACCATGAGGACCCCCAATACGATGACTGACGATGCCTTCAGGTCAATCCAACGCATCGCCCATTCAAGCCACGCCGGTGGAATGACGAGCATCGCGACGGGCAAGAACGTCAGAAAAAGCACGACGAGGGGCCGTGTCTGCCTTGCTTTTTCCGGTGAAGTCGCGTCGGTGAATACAGTTGTCACAAGGTCTGAGCGCAGCAACACCAATATGGCCCCGGCGGCGCATGCGAGAATCATCGCCCGATAGCCCCAGCCCTCGGAGTACATTGCGGCGTTTTTCAGTGGCCAGCAGAGGATGAGAGCGGCGAGCAAGACGGCGAAGCCGGCGACCGCTATCACCAGCCGGGCAAGCATCGGCTTCAGTATAGCGGGAGCCTCGTTGTCATTCCTCGTCGGCCGGGCAAGCGCGCCCCAGAGGAGCGAAACGAAACCGGCTGATGCTGACAAAATGAACATCGCCGCAGCGCCGATGCCGATCATGGCGAGGAAGAGGGCCAGGACGAATAAGTTTGTCATTGATCGATAGCGTGCAGGATTGACCGCGGGCGATCGCTCCGGGTCGGTCAGATCAACCGGTGCAGCATCTGAAACCGAGTGATACTCGTCCCGCAACGCCGCCATTCGCTCCGCAAGCTGCGGCTCGCTCCCTGCCAGCGTGCGCCCAAGCATGTCTGCACATAAAAGCCGTGTCCCTGGATCCGACTCTGAGCGCATCAGCCCGACAAAAAGCTGCACCAGCCAACGCCGCACGCCCCGGGCTTCATCCCGATGTCCCGCCGCATCGAGTTTCTCTGCCAGCGCCGTCAGCCGATGCTGGATCACCGGCAGGGCCGCGTAGTGCTCGCGTATCTCGTAATGTCGAATGTACTTCGACAGATTAGCAGCGACGTCGTACCGTGAAACGCCATTCCTGAGGACGGCAAACCAGGTTTCGTCGAATTCCTTGTTATAAAGCCGCGACGCCTCCGTGGGCTGCCCGCCAACGACGATTTGCTCCAACGCCCGAAACCGCGTCAGTAATGCATCCGTCGTCGCAGTCTCAGCGTTCGGCTCCGGCGTCGCCGCCTGCGCGTCGCCGATCACTGCACGCGCCACTCGCGAGAGCAGATTGTCCGCATCCTCGGCAAGGAGCGCATCGGCCTCCAACGCGGCCGACGCGGCATCCGCCTTCCCGCGCTGCACGTCGATCAGCTTCGTCAGCAGCCTCGCCACCGCCTCATGCCGCCGAGTCGTCGGCGTCCGCCGCAGCTCCTCGCGCAGACTAGCGAGCAGCGTGTCCCTGTTCGGCGAGATTCCCGCGTCCCTGTTTCGCTCCAGTCGTGCAAGATCAGCCTGCGTAATCGCCGCCAGGAACCCGTCTGGCCGTATGAGCTGCGCAAAAAAAACGGCACTGACGACCAGCGCCAGTGCCGCGAAAAGTATTGTCCATCCAATCGAAGGCTGCGATCCCGCCGCAGCCGTGCCCGCGCCGCGCTTAGCGGCTTTCGACCATGCGTCCGGACTGCGATCCGACTTTGCTCGGCTTTTGCGGGACATCCACGTGGTGCTCAGGCGGCGTGTAGTGATAAGGCGACAACGCCGCCTTCCGGCACAACCGAACGATACGCTGCACCATCTTGTCCGCGTTGTCAATCGACTCGTGATGCACGCCGAGGCTTGTCACATCGACCGACAACTGCTGGCCCGTCACCGGCCGGCGATCCCAGTAATCGTCGTACCAGTAGTAGGGGTGCGCCGGAGCCAGATTCGACGCCCGCGTGCTGACCATGTCGCTGCCCCAGCGCCGGCTGTCCGGTTCGCGCTGCACATAGTTGCGAGCTTTCAGGGCGTTGTGGCCGACCGGCGTGTTCATCGGCGGCACGTGCGGGTCCTCGTCGCCCTTCTCCTGGGCGTTGTGCGGCCAGTCCTTGTTATAGGCATCGAGCGTGAACACCGCGTCGATGTGCTTCATCTTGTGATGCTGGGCATAGTGCCGGACGACCTGGGTCGCCAGGAACGCACCGTGACCGTGACCGACGAGAATGACCTCCTCGTCGTAGTCGTTGTCGATATCGACGACGATCTTCAGCCAGTTGTCCGGGCTATAGACCTCGGCGTTGATCTCCTGCTTGCGCAGTTCGTCGCGGATGCGATAGAGCCCGTCGGAGTCCTCGTCCGATGTTCCCTCGATCAGGTAAACGCGCGGCCCGGTGTACGACCATTTCTCCGGCTGGTGACAGCCCGAGGCGCCGACCAGCGAAGAAGCCGCAACGAGACCGGTCATGGCAAGCAGATGGATAGTCCTGCGATTCATATTTCGTTCCCCCCGTAATTGCGTCGCGCCGCGCGGCAATGCCCAACCGCGAAGCATCAACGTCCCCCTCGCGGCAAACGGAAGCGCCCGCCGCGTCAGCGATTCTATGGAGGGCGGCCCGGAAGATTCAAACGAGTCAAACAAAATCGTCCGTTATCGGCTGCCGCGCGGAGGAAGAAGCGGGGCGATAACGCAACGGTCTCGACATGATGCCACGAATCGGACGACCGATTGATGACAGATATGTAATCGATGCCGAATGTCCACGCGCATCCGGTAACAAACGAACATGCCCGTCGCGATTTATCGGCTCGTCGCGGCGGTCCGAGTTGGCGCCGGCTTTTTGAGCGTATAGCGGTCGATCTCTTTGCCGTGCTCGTCGATCTGCACCAGCTCCAGCCGATCCGCGGTGAGGTCCACGCGCGTATAGCTGAATACGTCCGCGTTGTAATACTTGATATACGCCGGGTTCGGCAGCTTCTCGGGATACCGACTCACGCCGCCCGCACCGGTCACGATGTACACGATGCCCCGGCCATCTTCGACGATCTGATCTTTCATCAAAGGCGCGGTCCGTTCGTACAAGTGATTGTGTCCGCAGAACACCATGTCGACGCCCGACTCCTCGAACGCGTCGAGAAACGCCTCCTTCACAAACGCCGCGCCCTCGGCCGAGTGCTCGCTGCCGGTATAGAACGGATGGTGATAAAACACGAATCTCCACCGGGCATCACAATCCTTAAGCACCTGCCGGACCCACGGGGCAACCACCGTCTTTAGCTGTTCCGGCGTCAGCGCCCCGCCGAACTCCGTCACATTCGTATCCAGCGCGACAAATCTGGCATCGCCGTAGTCGAACCAGTAGCACCGTTCCGGCTCGACGCCCGCCGGCCCGTTCCGCGGACAGACGAAATGCTCCAGCAGCGGGCGCCCCTCGTCAGTTGCCACGTCGTGATTGCCCTCGCTGGGCATGAAGGGTGCGTGGCGGATCATCTCCGCGTTCGGCTCGTAAAAGTGCGTGCGATAGGTCTTGCCGTCCCCGGCCGGATAGACGAGGTCGCCCACATGAATGATGAGGTCGGGGTTCGATGCGGCGATCTTCCGGGCGAAGTCGGCCTGCGTGTTGCTGCCGTTGCCGCTGTCTCCGAACGCGACGAATCGAAACGGCGTCCCGAGCGGCGGCTGTGTCTTCGTCTTGTACGGGCCGGCCAGCGCCGTACTGCCCAACAGGCCCCGATTATTGACGACGCGATAGTTGTACGCCGTACCGGCGGGCAACCCTGTAAACGTCGCCTCGTACCGCGTTCCCTTCGCGATTGCTTTTGCCACCTTGTTCACATCCGGCGCGGTCTCCAGCCACGCCGCCCCGCTTCCGAGCGACGCATCCATCTCCCACACGATCGTCAGTGAGCCCGGCTCGGGTATCTGCACCATCGGGCCGGACAATAATCGCGGTCTTGTTCGCTGCTCGACGACGAATCCTGCACCGACCGCGAGGATCACGGCGAGAACGGCCAGCCGCGTCAGAACACCGCGCGATCGTGCCGGAACATGCGATGGGCTCGCGGCGTCATTCACTTTCTCATCGTTCACAGGCGGTACTCTCCATTTTGGGGGTTCGGGACCTCTGGTCGATTTTTGTTGTTGTAGCGATATCTGGCTGCCTATGGAGTGTCCCGTATCCACTCCGTTTGTCGATGATCCCGTAAGCGACTATATTCAAGCGGAGTATAAGCCCGCATCTCACACGCGACGATACGTCAACGAGCGAAGGATGGAATCATGCCACTGCCCGATGGAACCTCGACAACCGAAGAGCTGACCAATCGCATCAATTCGATCCGAGACAGTCTTTGACATCCCTAAAAAGAAAGAGCGGATGGCCGAGGTCGAGGCCCGCATGGGCCAGCCCGGTTTCTGGGAGTCTCCATCGGCTCAGCCGCTGATCGTCGAGTTGAAAGCCCTCAAGTCGCTCATTGAGCCGGTCGAGTCGGTCTCGCGCCGTCTCGAAGACCTCGGCATCATGTACGAGCTGGCCGATGAGGAGAACGACGCCGCCGCCAAGGCCGAAGCCGACAGCGAGCGATTGACCCTCGCAGGAGAGGTCGAGCGCGTCAGCATGATGGCGCTGCTCTCGGGCCCCAACGACGCGAAGGACTGCTACTTCAGCATTCAGGCCGGCGCCGGCGGCACCGAGGCCTGCGACTGGGCCTCCATGCTCCTGCGCATGTATTTGCGCTTCTTTGAGCGGCGCGGCTACAAGGTGGAGGAACTCGGCTCTCGCGACGGCGACGGCGCGGGAATCCAGTCGGTCGACTTGATCGTCAAAGGTCCGTATGCCTATGGCTGGCTGAACTGCGAGGCCGGCGTCCATCGCCTCGTCCGCATCAGCCCGTTCAACGCCCAGGGCAAGCGACAGACCAGTTTCGCCGCCGTCGACGTCCTGCCCGTCTTTCCGGATAACGAAATTGAGCTGCCCGAGAAAGACCTCGACATCCTCTTCTTCTGCCGAAGCAGCGGTGCAGGCGGACAGAACGTCAACAAGGTCGCCACGGCCGTGCGAATCCGCCATATCCCCACGGGCCTCGTCGTCGAGTGCGTCAACGAGCGAAGCCAGACTCAGAACAAGCGCGGCGCCCTGGGCATCCTCAAGTCCAAGCTCGAGCAGATCGAGCAGGCCAAGCGGGATAGCGAGATGAGTAAGATTTACGGCGAAAAGGGCGAAATCGCCTGGGGCAATCAGATTCGCAATTACGTCCTCGATGACCCGCGGGTCAAAGACCTCCGCACCGGCATCGAGGTCGGCAATCCGCAAAAAGTCCTGGACGGCGATCTGGATGATTTTCTGGAGGCGATGCTGCGGCGCCGCGCCGAGAAGCGCGCGAAGAAGTAAGGCCGATCGCCGTTAGCAAAGTTCGAGCGCACTGCTGGTGTTCGATGTAGAAAAAGAAAAGGCCCGGTCGGCGTAACCGACCGGGCCTCTTTTTGTTGTCGAAGAAGACCGCCTCGTTACTCGGCGTCAGGCGTGGTCGCCATGATGTCGCCGTCAAAGGAACCGGCCGATGCGCTGCTGTCCATCCCCGGGACGCGATCCTTGCCGGAGACGAGGAAAATCTCGACGCGTCGATTCCGCTCTTCGCCGCCCGACGGAGGATTCGGAACGCGCGATCGGAACTCGCCGTATCCCATGACGCCCATTCTCTGCTGTGAGACGCCGTAATCGCGCAGCTTGAACATGACGCCGATGGCGCGGTGGGCGGAGAGGTGCCAGTTCGTCGGGTGCAACCGTCCCGTCACCGGTCCGATGCGGAGATTATCCGTGTGGCCGACGACGAGAACCTCAAACTGACTGGCGGAAGCCGAGTTGACGATGTCGGCGAACGCCTTCAGTGATGCCTCGACGGCGCCCTGCACGTCGGCGCTGCCCTTGCCGAAGGTCAGGTCGCTCTTCCAGCGAACGGCGCCCTGCTTTTCGTCGTACTCGATCTGATCCGGATACTTGGCCGCCAATTCCTTCAAAGCGCGGTCGAGCTCGGGAGGCAGTTTCACCTCGACGACGTCGATCTTGCCGACGCCCTTGGCGAGCTGGTCCATCTGGGCCTGGAGCTTCCTCACGAATTCGTCGAGCCGCTCGTTCTCACCGCGCAGCGTCTCGGCGTAGGCCGTCTTCGTGTCGAGCTCGCGGCGCAGCGCCTCGCGCTCGGCCTCCAGCGCCATCGACTTGTTGCGCTCATCAGCGAGGTCTCGCTCAAGCGCATCAGCGCGCTCCGCAGCCTTTCGCCGGGCAAACTCAGTCCTGAGAAACTCGTCTCGTGAAACACAACCCGCGGTCGTTGATACCAACCCCGCGAGCCCCGCCAGCACGCATAACATCCTAACGCGACGCATGATGATCCTCCGTGTACCGATCCGTCGACGCGGACATCCCCGCGGAAGCCGCTCCGTCTTGTAAGTGCGGGGCATTATCTATGTCCTGCCCGGTTACTTCAATGGCCTGTATGCAAAGATCACCCAATCGGCGTAATCTTCGCTCGGCCTCCGCGGGCGGCTCAGATCGGCTACAATCCGGTCGAGGACGGGTCGCCGGCCGAATTCCTGTTAGCGGCATGGCGATACCTGGTAAGTCCGGCTTGGGTCGCCGATAAACTCACAGGGCTCGACAGACGATGAAGGGCGTATCGAACCGGTTGTCATCCATGTCGTATCCCCCGATAGACGAGACCTGTGAAAGATGATCGAAAAGGAGCCGAAAATGAGCCAAAACCGCTTTGCTGTTTGCTTGGGGCTCGTCCTGGGCATTTCGACCGTCTTGATTTCCCCCCGGGCTGTGGCGCAGCAAGGTGACGCTGGGCCCTCGATCAAGTCTCCGGAAGACATGCTGGAGGAGGCCATCCTCAAAATCGACGCAGGGGAATATCAGGAGGCGGCAACACTCTACGATCGTGCCAAGCGTTCCAAACCCAACATGCCCCGACTGGCCCTTGCGCTGGGCCTGATTCGCATCCAGCAAAGCCGGGCCGCCGAGGCCATCAATATTCTGGAGGAATTCAACAAGGACGCCGGAAACGAGTTTCGCGGCTATTACGCCATCGGCAGGGTTTACAACGAGTCCCGCATGTACCTACAGGCTGTTCGACCGTTGGAGCGGGCCAAGGATTTCGCGCCCGTTGAAATGAACGGCAAGAACGTCAAGGCCGAGATCGCTGTCGAACTTGCCATCGCCTACAACGGACGCGATCTGCCGAAGGAGGCGCTGCGCTACGCCGACGAGGCCGCAGCCCTGGCCCCGAACGACCCCGGCGTCCAGCTCAAGCTGGGGCAGATGAATCTCAAGACTCAGGACTATGCCTCGGCGCTGCGAGCCGCCGAAAAATCAGTGTCCCTGCTCAACGGCCAACTCCGTGCGGACCCATTCAAGCCTGACCACAACCTGCAGCTCAAAGAGGCGAACACCTTGAGAGTCACCATTCTCGAGGCCCAGCGCGCCGCCGACCCGGATGACGCAAACACCTATTTCGCCCTGGCCGTGGCCATGCGTGACGCAGCGGATTCCGAGCGGCGTATCTCCCTGCTCAAGGCGAGGGAATATGCGCTCGAAGGGGTGAACAAGGACTCGAAGCTCAGCGAGTGCTCTGTATTCCTGGCCCGACTGGAATGGGAACTCGGCGGTGCACAGGATGCGCTGGATCGGTTGAAGGGTGTCCTCGCGGACGATGCGAACAACGCGGACGCGGCGCGTTTGCGTGAGGAAATCCTCGCTTCGCTGCGTCAACAGCCAGCGCCCTGAGTTCCCTGGTCCGCGCGAAATGGACTGTCATCGAACCTGCGTTTTTTCCAAGTTGACGCCTTTACTTCGCGCTTGTTCGCCGGCAACCCAGCGCGCGATCGCGTTCACATCGGCGGGCGCTGCGTTACCTATCTTGAAGGCATCATCAGGCTGTAGCGACCCTACGCGGCTGACTCGGAAATAATCCGCAGCACGTCGGTGTGGGTGATGATCCCGATCAGTCGCTCTCCCGAAACGACGGGCAGCGCCCCGATCTGGGCGTCGAGCATCTTGTGTGCGGCCTCCATGAGTGTCGTCGTGGCGGTTGTCGTCTCGATTCGGTGGGCCATGACGTCGAGGACGCGCGCCGACGATGCATAGAGCCTGCCGTGGGCTTCCGCCACTTCGTCTTCAATGATCTCGCGGCCGCAGGCCTGGCGAATGTCGCGGTCTGAGACCATCCCGATCAGCAGGCCCTCGGTCGTAACGGGCAGATGTCGAATGTGCTTTTCGTGCATGATTCTCGATGCATGGTGAAGCGGATCCTGCGGTCCGACGGTATGGACATGATGCCGCATGTGTCCGGCGACCGGCTCAGCCAGTCGATCGACGCGGACAATCGGCGGGTCCGTTTCGCACAATGCCTTCAGAAGGCCGATCTTGGTCACGATCCCCATCAGCGCATCTTCGGAAGTCAGAGGGATGGCACTGATGCTGTGGTCGATCATGGCTCGCGCCGCGGTGTGCAGATCGTCATTGGGCGACAGGCACACGACGGGCTTTGACATGACCTCTGATACGTTTCGGGGACCTGCGAAGTCGCGACTGCTTCCGGACAGGCGGCGCTGTGCTTCCAATTGCCAACCGACGGCCAGAAGGAGGTCACGATCGGAGATTATTCCCACAACGTGCCCATCCTGAATGACCGGGAGATGATGAAAGCCGTGCTCTTCCATCAGCGTGATGGCCCGGTCAAACGAGTCGCGAGGCTTGAGGCAGATAACAAATCTCGTGGCGATGTTTCCGAGTTTCATGGTCCGTCTCCACGGAGTGAATCATTCGATTCACCCATCCCGTCTCACTCAATTTTAGACTGGGCAAGTTGTGTGCCCGTGCGCGTCAGCGGTCACGCCGCGGCTTGACAGGCTTGACGGGGAAATGGGGGAATTGTGCCCCGGAATTGCGGACTTATCCGACTTCGCGCGTTTCGAAGAGCCCCATTCCGAGCAGAAGGAGGGCGGCGATATAAAGGAACCCGTAGCCCGCGGCCGAGGCGATGTAGTCCCACGGAATGACGAGGTTCTCGCTGAGGGCGTCCACCATCCAGAACGCCTGAAAGTTCGGCAGCACGCGATAAGCAATGACAGCCCAGATCCTCGCGTCTTCCGCAAGCGTCAGCGGACGCAGCACCTGGTCCGCCGACAGTCCCACCACCAGCGCGAGCAGCGATGTCACGAAGGTGCCCATCACACCCAGTCGCGTCGAGGCGGCAAGGGCGATCGCGCCGAGCATGGCGACCGCGACGAAAAGGAGCACGGCTGATTTGAAAATCTCCGGCCCCTGACGCTTGCGTGTCTTGTCGACGAGAAGGTCGACATCCTGTCGCCACTTCGGAGTGTCGTGCAGTTCTCTCAGGACGTTCTGATCCTCGACGCTGATCGGGCCGTTCCAGTCGTTATGGACGAGCATGCCGCTGTGACCCGTCAGGTGTGCTTGTCCCTCGCCCGGCCTGAATGTGATAATGCCCTGGAAGGACGCGGGGTCCTGACATTCCGCGGGCAGGCGCTCAATAGGCTGCACAGATTCGTAGGCTTCGATCTTCCACTCCCGGTTGATGAAGAGCAGGATGACGGTTCCGATGGTCAGCGCCGGAACGGACAGCTTGATGAGCGTGGGAAGAAACCGCCATTCCCAGAGGTAGTTAAGGGTGGCGGCGGCGAAGACCATCAGGAGCATCAGGCCCGGCCCGAAGAGCAAAACCGTCGGGTCACTGGTTTCGGCCGCAGTCTGAAGGACGCCGTGCCGCATGGTCATGTAAAAGGCGAGCCCGGCGAGGTAGTGTCCCAGGGCAAGGGCGCCGAGGACACCGAAGTACTTTCCGAGCAGGAAAGTGCCCCTGCCGACTGGTTTTGAGGCGACGGTCAAGACCGTACGGTCCTCGATTTCCGTATGTAGAACGCTGGATGCGCCGAAAGCGGCAAGGAACAACCCCTGGATCAGAAGCGTAGACAATCCTATATCGCGGAGAAGCTTATTGTCGTCGTCCAGGGTCCAGGCGGTGAGGGATGGGGTCAGGGCGATTCCCGCGAGGGTCACGAATACGATGATTCCGTAGACTGGCTGGCGGATCGTCTGAAGGAGGGTGTTTCGGGTGATCGCTATTATTTGTGTCATGCCGTCAGGTCGGGCATCCTAATCGAAGAAGGCGGTCTAAGAGTAGTGCTTGGCAGGCAGCCTTTATTCCCTAGAATACGTTGCTCCGCGTCGGTGGGTCGCCCGAGTGTTTATCTGGCGCCCGGATACCCTGCCCCGCTCCGCCCTGGGGCGACCTGGATTGCACTCAATTAAGGAAGACGATGCAAACAGTGGACAAGAGAGGTGAAGTTGTCGCAGGCTTGGGAGCCATCCTAAGCCTGATAGCGGGTGTCGTTCTGGCGCTGGTGGCCATCTGGAACGGCAGCACGGCAATCTGGGCGGTCGCCTTCCAGTCGCTCTGTGCCGTCGGCATCTGGCTACTTTCGCTTATTCAGCTCCATCAACAGCGGCTCCTGGGAGAAGAGCGACTCGAACTGGCCGCCCTTGAGCGCGAACGTCAGGAACGGCTCGGCGGGGCACAGACAATCTTCCAGGAAGAAGAGCTGGACCAGATGGACAAGCTGGCCATGGGCCGCCGGCTTCGCGCCATCGAGCGATTTCTGGTCCCGATTCTCGCCATCATCGTCGCCGCTTTGCACCTGTTGGCCGGGGCATCGATCTTCCCCTGGACCATGCAGTTGCCCCTTATCGCCGAGTTGGGCGACAAGGCGATCCTAAACCCCACGGTACTGATCTTTTTCTGCGGGGCCATAGCCTTCGTCACGTTCATGTTCTCGAGGTACGCCCTTGGGATGAGTCGCCTGCCGGAGTGGAATCTGCTGCGACCCGGCGGGAACTTCATGTTCGGCACCAGTGTCGCATGTCTTGCCACGGCACTGGCGTTGCTCTGTGTGATCAGCAAGCTGCCTGCTGTTGAAATCTGGGTGGGTCGATGCATCGGTGGTTTGCTCATCGTCCTGGCCGTCGAGACCATCGGCAGCTTCATCGTTGATTTCTATCGCCCCCGGGTCCCCGGCGAGGAGCAGCGGCCCTTTTACGACAGCCGCCTGCTGGGCATCTTCAGCGAGCCGGGCGGCATTCTGCGAAGCGTCGCGAATTCGATCGACTACCAGTTCGGCTTCCGCGTCAGCGAGACCTGGTTCTACAAGCTCATGGGCAGTTATGTGCTCTGGTTGGTGCTGGTTCAGTTCCTGGTGGTCGTCGCGTTGACCTGTGTGACGGTCGTTGCCCCGGGCCACCAGGCCGTGATCACACACTTGGGGCATCTGCGGAAGGAGACGGCCAAGGCCGGCATTCACTTCACATGGCCCTGGCCCCTGGATCGCGCTCATATTCTTCCCGTCGACCGGATCTCCCGTCTGGAGGTCGGCTACGAAGAGGAGAAAACCGACAAAGACGACGAAATGGCCGGGCAGCCGATCCTCTGGACCGTCAAACATTACAAGAAAGAGCATCAGCTGTTGGTTGCTGATCGCACGGCATCGGCGAATTCAAAAGTGCCGATCAACCTACTCAGCATGAACGTCCCCATTCAGTGGCGTATCAGAAACACCGACAGCGACGTCATCCGTTTCTTCTCGCAGTCTCAGGAAGTCGAGCGCATCATCGAATCCATCGCCTATCGCGAATTGACGCATTATGCCGCCCATACCGACGTCCTCGATCTGTTGGGCGGCAAGGGCATCGAGGCGGCCCATACCCTTCACGAACGAATCCAGCAGTCATGCGACAAGGCCGGTTTTGACGGCGGCGGACTCGGTGTCGAGATTGTCCTCGTCTCCGTCGCCGGCGTGCATCCACCGCCCGATGAAGAGGTGGCCAAGTCTTACGAGGAAGTGGTCAGCGCCTACGAAACGCGCGAGGCGACCATCAAGGGCGCCGAGGGCGACGCGGCCAGTGTTCGTGTGACCGCGGCCGGCGAGCAGTGGAAGGATCTCTACGACGCAATCGTCGAGGAAGATCGTCTCCGCGCCGCTGAATCGAGTGAGTTGTTGGCGAAGGAAAAGGAAGTCGAGAAGCTCCTGAGAAAGACGGTCGGCGGCGAGGCCCGCGAGCGGACGGCCGTCGCGAGCCAGACGACCTACACGAGCCTCTTTGTTGAAAAGTCGAATGCCGAACTCTTTGAGACCCAGGTTGCCGCCTATAAGGTAGCGCCTCATGTTTTTGTCCTGCGAGAGTATTTGAGCATGCTCGAAAAGGGCCTGCGCAATGTGCGAAAGTACATCATCGCCGTCGAGAAACCGGGATCCGTGGTTTACGAATTCGACCTGCGGCCGCCGCAGGAATTCGACGCCTTGGCCGCCGAAGTAGCCAGCATGGAGTCCCAAAAGTAGCAGTCGTCGATCACGCAAAGGGAGTTGCCCCTTTGCCGGCGTAGGATCGATTCAGGAATATTGAGTATGACAAGAAACATGCCTGCAATCCTCGTGGCGATCCTCTTGATCGTCATCATTCTCTTTATGATGTGCGCCTTTCAGGTGAGCTTCACCGAAACCGCCGTCGTGACCCGTTTCGACGAAATCAAAACGGTCATTGAACCGGGCGACGCCGGCTTGCATTTCAAGCTGCCCTGGCCCATCGACCGGGTGCATCGCTACGACACGCGGCTCAGAACCTTTGACACCGAATTTCGCCAGCTCGGAACCGAGGACCAGAAGACCGTCGTCATGACCGCATATGCCACCTGGCGCATCGACGACGGTGAGAAGTTCCTCAAGACCGTCGGTCGGGAAGATGCCGCTGGACGAAAAATTCAGGACTTGCTGGAAAACCGGGTATCGACCGTTCTGCGAACACATCCGCTCAGTCACCTGGTCAACGTCGACGAGAAGGAGATGAAGTTCGCCCGGATCGAAGAAGAGTTCCTCTCCGGCATCAGGCAGGCGGCGGCAGACAACTACGGCATTGCGATCGTGAGCGTCGGCATCCAGCGGCTCGGCATTCCCGAGTCGGTCACGCGAGAGGTCTTTACCCGGATGAAGGAGGATCGTCAGAAGACGATCAAGGAACTCACCGCCGATGGTCAGTCGAAGGCCCAGGCGATCCGTTCTGATGCGAATGAGATTTCGCAAAAAATCCTCGCCAGAGCCGACGCCTACGCCAAGAAGATCGAAGGACTGGGACAGGCCGAAGCCGCGAAGTATTACCCGGTGTTTGCCAAGGAACGGGCTCTGAGCGATTTTCTCAAGCAGAAGGAAACCCTCCAAAAAGTCTTCCAGGGCGGTCAGATGACCATCGTCCTCGATGCGGCCCAGTTCGCTCCTTTTTCTTTGATTCGTGACGCGGCGATCTCCTTCAAAAAGGCGTCTGAGCCCAACGGGGCCAACCCAATCGGCGGTAACGTCGATGGCGCACTTGAAGAGAAGCTCGGCGCGGCGCCAGATGTTTCCGAGAAAAGGCCGGGAAACTGATAACAACATGACTCAGACGCCTTCACAATCCGGCGGCCAAAAGGACATCCCCCTCGGACAGGTCTCCGAGACCGGGTTTGATCCGGCCAATCAATCGCTCGCTGACGCCCTGCGCAGGAGCTTCGGCATCCTCAAGCTCGTGATGTTCGTGCTGGTGATCCTCTACTTCTTCAGCGGATTCTTCAGCGTCGAGCAGCACGAGGTGGGTTTGGTCACGCGCTATGGCCGCATCGTCGGCGTCGGTTCAACGCTCGACAGCGCCGTCCAGGGGCCGGGCTGGCACTGGTCGTGGCCTTATCCTTTCGAGCGATGGGTGAAGGTCGCTGTCAACGAGCGCGAGTTACCGGTTAACTTCCTTTTCCAACTGTCGGATGAAGAGCGAACCGGCGGCATCAAGGGCTTCCGATACGACAACCTGAGCCCGATGCGGGACGACTACCTGATCACCGGCGACGTGAACATTATCCACGCATCGTTGATCGTGAAGTACCGGGTCGTCGATCCCGTGGCCTATTTGATGAACGTCCATCCGATGCCTGCGCCGGGCGCGAACGTGCGGTCTGAGGAATACCTCCGCCAACCCGAGTATTCGATTCTGGCACGCCTGGCGCGCAACGCCGTCATCGAGACCGCCGCGGCGGGGGAGGCGCTCGACATTCGCGGCAAGGGGCAGGATCGGTTCCTGGTTGCCGTGGGCCGTCGCCTTAGCGAAAAGCTGAAGGAGTTGGAGTCGCGCGGCGAATCCCTCGGTATTGCCATCGACGCCGACACCGGCATTCTCGCGCCGAAGGCCGGCGGAACGACCGAAGCCATCATGCCGCCGCGGCAGGTGCAAGAGGTCTTCGACAAAGTCTTCGCCTCACAGAACGAAAAGTCCGGCGCGATCACCAAGGCCCTGGCCTCGGCCCAGCAGCGGCTGCGCGAGACGGCGGGGCCGGGATTCCAGGAGGTAGCCGACCTGGTCGACGCCGAGTTTGAGACTTTGTTGCGCCTCTCGGAGGAGAAGTCCAGAAACGCACCCGATGCCGCCGAGGTGGCACGGCTTTCCGCAGAAGTCGAAAAGCATGCCGCACTGGTCGAAGCGGCCCTGGACGGGGCCAGCGGCGAGGTGCAGGCAATCATCAAGGATGCGCAGATTCGCCGCGACCAGTTCGTCAAGGAAGTCGCCGGCGATTACGATCAATTCATACTCCTCTTGCCGGAGTATCAGCGAAACCCGCAGATCTTCATGTCGCGCATGCGAGACGAGACATATTCCGACGCATTGGCTAATAAGCGCGTCGGGAAGATTTTTCTTCCGGAGCCGGGAGCCGGCGGCCGCATCTGGCTCCAGATTCCGCGCACCAGCGAAGGCGCCTCCCTGTCCGCGGACGACAAAAGTGATTCGGCGCCCAAGACGGACTCCGCCAGAAACATGGGCAAGGGCGGTGTCGTCCGCGCCCCAGCAAGGATTGGCGGCCCATGATGGATCGCGTCGCCAACTTGCAGCCGGTCGTCGAGTGCATCGGTCTGGTCAAGGTCTTTCAGGACTTCTGGGGACGTGACAAGGTCCTCGCCGTCGACAATCTGGAAATGCAGATATTTCCCGGTGAGATCTTCGGCCTTCTCGGTCCGAACGGTTCGGGAAAATCCACCACCATCAAAATGATCCTGGGCCTGCTCTATCCGACCTCGGGCGTGGCCAGGGTCTTCGGGCGTCCTCCCACCGACACCGCCGTCAAGTCGCGCATCGGTTTCATGCCGGAGGAGTCGTATCTCTATCGTTACCTGAACGCCTACGAGACGCTCGATTACTACGGTCGGCTCTTTCGGCTCGATCGTGTTGAACGTCGCAAGCGGACTGAGCAGTTGATCGACATGGTCGGGCTGAAGCGCGCCGGACGTCGTCCCGTCGGAACCTACTCAAAAGGCATGGCCCGCCGAATCGGCCTCGCCCAGGCGCTGGTCAACGATCCTGACCTTTTGATTCTCGACGAGCCGACCACCGGCCTCGACCCCGTCGGCACGCGGCAGATCAAGGACGTCATCGAGATTCTTGGGCAGCGCGGCAAGACCGTCGTTCTGTGCAGCCACCTTCTGGCCGATGTCGAGGATGTCTGTGACCGGGTCGCGATCATGTACGGCGGAAAAATGCAGGCGACCGGGTCCGTTGATGATCTGCTCCAGCGGCGCGACATCACCGAGATCAGCGCGGGGCAGCTTGATGAGGCCACCGTGCAAAAAGTTCGGCAAGTCATTGAGCAGTCCGGCAGCAAAGTGATCGGCGTCCATCATCCGACCGATCGCCTCGAGGCCCTCTTTCTGCGAATTGTCAGTCAGGCGCAGCGAGACAAGCTGCAGACCAGCGGCGCGGAGTCCAGCCGGGGAGTGTCTCAGTTCCTCGGCGGCACCGGTCGTCAGCCGGATACCCTCGTTGAATCTCTCGTGGAAGCCGGACGCCGGCATGAGGAGCCCGCGACGACGCAGCCGTCGGCCCCAGCACCGGTGCCCGAAGTCAGGACCGAAGTGTTGAAAAAGCTCGGGGCCCAGCAGGAAGCGTCGAAAAAGCCGACGGGCCCGGTGGAGTCGCCGATCCCGAAGCGCGAGCCGGACAAGGCTGTCCTGGATCGCCTGCTGCAGGCCGGCCGCGAAGCCAACCCACCGGATGGGTCCTCCGACAAAAAGTAAGGCGGCGCGCAGGCTGACCGTCCCGGCGAGATACAAGATCGAATCGTGAACGAATCCACCTTTTTCATGATCATGTTCACCTTCGGCTCCCTCATGGGGCTGTGCACCGTGGTGTACGTGATCAAGCACGCCTTCGGCCGCGGATCGGGCGAGATCGGCGGCTGGGAACTGCGCGGCGCTGGCCAGCGCATCGCCGCGATCATGCGAACCACCATCGCCGAAGGGCTGCGAGCCAAGGTGGCCGGCGGCTTCGCCATCCTCATCCTCATCAGCATCCCGCTCTTCTGCATCACCGCGACCGGTGATGGCACGATCAAGGGCCGGGTCCAGATGTTCGTCTCCTACTCCATGGGGTTTGCCGGGTTTCTTCTGGCCATTCTCACCATCCTGTTCGCTTGTCGAAGCCTCTCGGTGGAGATCGCCAGCCGGCAGATTTACGGCATCGTCTCCAAGCCGGTCCCGCGATGGCAGATCGTCATGGGCAAATGGTGCGGCGTCATGCTGGTCGATCTGGTGCTCCTGCTGCTCGCCGCGGTCCTGACTTACTCGGGAACTCACCTGATCATCGCCAACTTCAAATCGCAGTTACGACACGACCTCGTGACTCACGGCAGCCTCACGCCCGACCAGGCCGCGACGACCGTTGAGGCCCTGTCCGAGGTGAAGGGCGTCGGTAAATCCGGCATGGAGAGCCCATTGATCTCGCTCTTTTCGGAGCGACTGGGCAAGACGCAGGAAGAAGTGGGGGTGATGCTGCTTCGGCTGCCCGAAGTGATGCGCGTCAACCTTCGGCGCTTCGATGAACTGCGGCGTCGTGTCCTCGTCGCCCGGTCGGTGATCTCGGCGCCGGTGCCCGATTTTACGGAGGCCATCGACGAGTATTACAACATGCTCAAGGAGCAGAATCGCCTTCCGACCGACTGGACCATGGAGCGGATTCGCCGCCAGATCGAGGCGGAACTGACCGGGGCATTTTGCTCGATCCCGTTTAACGAGGGACGCGTGTGGTCGCTCAAGGGGCCTGCGCCCCAGGAGGGGACCGGCTGGGTCATGAGCCTGCGATTCAAGATTCGCGCGCCGCGCCAGCCGCTGGCGACGCAGTATGAAGGGATCACGCTCGAAGAGGACAAGCTCCTTTGCCTCTGGACCCTCGGCGATCCGCAGAAGCCGAAGTTTCAGCCGAAGATCGACCAGGTCCCGATCAACAACTACGAAGAGATCGAGATCCCACAAGACGGCGTTGAAAAGGACGGCACGGTCATCGTGGGTTTCGAGAATATCGATCCGCGAAAGATCGAAGCCATCTTTGACCTGCCGAACGACGGTCTGCAGCTTCTCTATCGCGTCGGTCCGTGGGAGCTTGGGTTCTCGCAGGCCCTTCTTGCCATGTTGATTCCCCTTTCATGTCTGGCGGCCTTCGGTGTCTGCGCTTCGACGTTCCTGAGTTTTCCCGTCGGCACGTTGATCGTCCTTACGCTTTACATCATCAGCAGCTCGATGGGATTCCTCGCCGATTCGCTGGCCGTGACGAAAGAGTATGCCCCGCCGCCGGAACAGCGCACCCTCGTCTACGAGACGCGCCGACTGACGGTGGAGGCCCTCGGTTGGGCCTTGTCGATCGGCGATCTCGATCCCGTCACGAAGCTGATGGAGGGCCGTGCCGTCGGCTGGTCACAGCTCGGCAATGCCGCCTGGAAGTTCTCGCTGCTCAAGGGCGCAGCGGTCCTCTTCATCGGCGTACTCACTTTGCGCCGCCGGGAGCTCGCGGCCGTCATTGTCTGATTCCCCGTCCGTCGTCCCATATCGTGGACCTTGCTGAGCCAACCCCAAAGCCGCGCCGATCGCGTGACGCAATTCGCGCCTGCTTATGGGACAGTGGAGGTGGAACATCAAGTGGGCCGCTGATCGGAGCGATGAATCCTCGGTTTTCCAGTCGCTTTTTGACGACCAACCGAAAGGACACATGCCCATGACCAGCGCCACCCTGAGTCCGAAGAATCTTCAGAAGAAGCCGACCCACGAGCCGGACCTGAGCCACAATGCCCACGAGACCAAGGCTCCGTCGAAGCACTTCGATTTCAATCACATCACCGACGCTCAGTTTCAGGCGGCCGCTGATCATATGAAGCTCGAGCCCGACATTCAGATGCTCCTGCGCACGCCTTACCGCGAGCTGATCGTGCAGATTCCGGTGCGCATGGACGACGGCCATCTCGAACTTTTTCACGGCTATCGCGTGCAGCACAACGCGGTGCGCGGTCCGTACAAGGGCGGCCTGAGATTTCACCCGGAAGTCGATCTTAACGAGGTCCGCTCGCTGGCGGCGCTGATGACGTGGAAGACGGCCCTGGTGGACATTCCCTTCGGCGGGGCCAAGGGCGGCGTGACCTGCGACCCGACGAAGATGTCCCGCGCGGAATTGCAGAAGCTCACGCGCGGCTTCACCCAGAAGATCGACATGTGCCTCGGCGTCTATCGGGACATCGCCGCGCCGGACGTCAACACCAATCCGCAGGTCATGGCCTGGATCATGGATGAGTACGGCAAGAAGCACGGCTACACGCCGGCCATCGTGACCGGCAAGCCGGTGAACCTCGGCGGCAGCCTCGGTCGCGAGGCGGCCACGGGCCGCGGCACGACGATCATCACGCGCGAGGCCTGCAAGGCCTTCAAGATCGAGCTGAAGAACGCCAAGGTCGCGGTCCAGGGATTCGGCAACGTCGGATCGTGGACGGCCCGCCTGCTGCACGAGATGGGGGCGAAGGTCGTCGCCGTCTCGGATGTCCACGGCGGCATCCACGACGATCGCGGGCTGGACATTCCCAGGCTCTGCGAGCACCTGAAGGCGACCGGCTCGGTCGGCGGCTTTCCGGGGGCGAAAGAAGTCTCCAATGCCGAATTGCTGACGCTCAATGTGGACGTCCTGATCCCGGCGGCCCTCGGCGGCGCGATCAATGAGAAGAACGTCGACCAGGTTTCGGCGCGGATCATTATTGAAGCGGCGAACTCGCCCGTGACCCCGCAGGCCGATGAGCAGTTGCGAAACCGCGGCATCACGGTGGTGCCCGACATTCTCGTGAACGCCGGCGGCGTGACCGTCTCCTACTTCGAATGGGTGCAGAACCTCCAGCAGATCCGCTGGGAAGAGAGCCATGTGAACGCGGAGCTGGAGAAGCGGATGATGAGCGCCTGGACCAGCGTGTACCGCGTGGCGGTGGAGCAGAAGCTGCCCATGCGCGTCGCGGCCTACGTCGTGGCCCTGGAGCGAGTCGCCGAGGCAACGCGGCAGCGCGTCTAGACCGGCCGCCTGCGCCGAGTCGGCGTCGGGAATTTATCTGACAACCACGAGGGCGCGCCCCACCGGGCGCGCCCTCGTTTTTTTTGCGATCCGGCGGCGGCGGGCTCGATCGCGCGGGAGGCGGTAAACGGCGCGCGAGGCCCAGGGTGACAAAAGGCGAAGAAAAGGGGCCGAGGGGTCGAGGGGGCCAGGGTGAAGACAAACGCGCAATGATCGCGCGCAAGTCTCGCAGATTTAAAGGTGACAATAGGCGAAAAAAGTTTGGGCGGGCGATTGCAACTCGCGTGGCGGGCATGTGTTGGGGTGGTTCGCGATTTGGGCGGTATTTCGTGAAAACGGGCAAGGTGAATCATGACTGGTGTATGCCCGAACGGGCATGGAAAGTTTCGGGGAAGTTCGTTTGTAATTCTTTGAAAAACGGTTCGGGGAAAGTGAATCAGAGGGGCCGAGGCGTCCGGGGGCCAAGGTGTCGGGGGTTTTGGAGGACTGTTCATCGCGCGTGCATGGGCTTTACGCAGCGGGACAACTCGGCGCGGGTTGGCGGTGGGCGCGAGCATGGCATTGGAGATTCTTGCTCCCCGTTCGCGCGGGTCTGGGCGGTCCTGCACTTGGCCGGTCTTCAGCCGGCCGGTGTTTGCCGCCGGTTTCAACCGGTGGTGGACGGGCCACTATTGCTGTCTCTTGTTCCTGACTCACTTCAGCCGGGCTTTAGCCGGTCTTGCTTCGACGGACGACTCCGCGACCTGAATGGACTAAGCAATCTCAAGCCCGGCTGAAGCCTGCTGAAATACAGGAAAAGGAAAATGGGTGGGTCGTGGCCCGATTCCACCAGCTCAAGCTGGTGGCAAACGCTGATCGGCTGAAGCCGAGCCGACGGAATGCCTGACCACGTGCATCTGCTGATTCGCTATCGCGCGGACCTGTCGATCTCGGACATGGTTCGCCACATCAAGGGTCGCTCATCGAAGTGGGTCCATGAGACCTTTCCGGCGTTTGCCGAATTTTCATGGCGGGAGGGCTACGGCGGTTTCACCGTGAGCCGGTCCGCCGTGCCGGAGGTTGAAGGGTACATCGTTCGGCAGGAAGATCATCACAAGCGGCAGGACTTCAGGAGCGAATTTCTCGAACTCTTGCGGCTGCACGGGATCGAGTTCGACGAGGACGAGGTCTTCCGGTGATCGTCGTCCGCCCTACCGGGCGGTGTGGAAAAAAAAGTAGGGGGTGGAGGTTGGGCTCGTTAACCAGTGGCTAAAGCCACTGGCTACCATCGTGCGCCCTGCCGGGCGAGCGAGGGGAGTCGGCGATCCCAATCCATGAGGTTTTCCCGAGAATATGGGCCGCTCGGGGAGAACGAGAATCGGAAGATTAGGATTAGGAGCAGAAGACAGAGACATGGGAAAGGATTCCCATCGGGGGGCGTGCGAGAAGGGATTCACGCACGAGCCGGGCCGGGGCGCGCGGGCGCGATGGGGAGATTAGGATTAGGGGCAGGATTAGGATTAGGAGCAGAAGGCAGGGACATGGGAAAGGATTCCCATCGGGGGGCGTGCGAGAAGGGATTCACGCACGAGCGGATTCCCATTGGGGTGCGTGCGAGAAGGGATTCACGCACGAGCGGGCGTGGCTCTGATTGGGGCGTGCGAGAAAGGATTCACGCACGAGCAGGTCGGGGAGAACAAGAATCGGAAGATTAGGATTAGGAGGAGGAGCAGGATTAGGGGCGGAAGACCAAGACATGGGAAGGGATTCCCATCCGGGGGGCGTGCGAGAAGGGATTCACGCACGAGCCGGCTTTTCGTTCAGCGGCGGTTGGCTTCTATGTGGGCGATGAGTTTGTAGATCAGCTTGGCCGCGAGGAACTCGGTTTGGGCCGTGCCGGGCTGGGGGAGGACTTCCACCACGTCGGCGGCGACGATGTTGCGAAACATGGCCGTTGCCTTGAGCAGGTCGGTGACCTGGAACCAGTCGAGGCCGCCGGGTTCGGGGGTGCCGGTGCCGGGGGCGTAGGCCGGGTCGAAACCGTCGATGTCGATGGTCACATAGACGTTGTCCGTCAGTCGCTCGACGACCTGTTGCAGCCAGTCGGCGTTGGTGCGCACCTCGCGCACCGAGACCGGCGTGATGCCGTGCTTCTTCATGAACTGGTGTTCGCCGAGGCTGTAGTTACGGATGCCGACGGCCACGACGGGAACGCCCATCTCCACGACGCGGCGCATGACGGAGGCGTGGCTGTAGGGGGTTCCCTCGTATTCAGCGCGCAGGTCGGCATGGGCGTCGATCTGGAGCACGCTGATCTTCTTGTGCTTCTGCTTGACTGCCCGAACGAGGCCGCTGGTGAGGGAGTGTTCGCCGCCGAGGGCGATGAGGAACTTACGTTTGGCGAGGACCTGCCGGGCGGCCTCATAGACGGACTCGTGCATTTCCTTCGGTCCGGCCATCTCCGGGGCGACGGGGTCGCAGGTCATGACACCGGCGGCTGTGAATTCTTTGCCGTATTCCTCGTCAAACAGCTCGACCTGCTGGCTGGCGGTGATGATGGCCCGGGGGCCGTTACGGGTGCCGGTCTGGTAGCTGACGGTGCCATCGTAGGGGAGCGGGAGAATGGCGTAGCGGGCCTTTTTGGGGTCGCAGAACTTGGGCGGCAGGCCCAGGAAGTTGTCGGGGATGGTTTCCAATGGTGTGGCTCCTGCGGGTTATGGCGTCAGCGGCTGACGTCGGGCGTCGAGCACGCGACGGGTTATCTTGGGGCGGTTGGGGTCTGTCCGCAACGCGGGAGATTCGGCGATTTTCGGCGCCGGCGGGCCCTCGTTTTTGTGATGTTGACGCAACCGCCGCAACTTTGTCTATTACACGCCTGTTCGCCCCGAGGATCGGCGGGAATAACGAACGACCTGTGGACCCGAACCAAGGATTCGAGCTATGACTCACATCGTGACGGAACGCTGCGTAAAGTGCCGCTATACCGACTGTGCCACGGTTTGCCCGGTCGAGTGTTTTTGGGAGCTTGAAGACCCTGCAATGCTGGTGATCGACCCGGACACGTGCATCGACTGTGGGTTGTGCGTTCCCGAGTGTCCGATCCACGCCATCTACACCGAGGACGAGTGCCCCGATCCGTACAAGGAGTGGATCGGCAAGAACAAGGACCTGTTCAGCAAGGGCACGAACATCACCGAGAAGAAGGACGCCTTGCCTGGCGCGCTGACCCTGGAGCAGATTCAGGAGAATGAGAAGGCCAAGGGCTGGGACATCCCCGAGCCGGGCGGCACGTGATTCGACCGGACATCTCCGGCCGGTCGTTTTACAAGAGGCCGGCCCTATACTCTGAAACTGTCATGACGCGAAGTGTTTTCATCGCCGTTGCGCTGGTTTTCTGCGCCACCGGTGCTGGTTGCAGCCGGCCGCAATCGGGGCCGCTGGTGATCTTTCTGGACGGCGCGGGGTGGTACGCCAGTTCGGGCGGGGTTGAGTCGGGGCTTCGTCAGGCGGGCTACACGGGCCGGTTTGAAACATTTTCGTGGAGCTCGTATCTCGGCCCGGCGCACGATCATTTTGTGAATGCGAATAGCCGGGGGATCGGGCGGAGGCTGGCTCGGCGGATTGAGGCGCAGCGGAAGGTCGATCCGGAATCATCGATTCATTTGATGGGCTTGTCGGCGGGGACGGCGGTTGTCCTTCGGGCGCTGCAGGAGCTGCCGAAGGATGTACAGGTCGACAGCGTCGTGCTGTTTTCGTCGTCGGTTTCGTCTCAGCACAATTTGACAAGGGCAATGGCGCATGTGAAGGGCCGGTTGTATGCGACAGCCAGCACGCACGACGCCATTCTCGCGGGGCTTCCGGCGAATGCCGACGGTCATGGCGGGGCGCCTGCGGGTCGGGTTGGATTCAGATTGCCGACCGCGGCCAGCGCGCAGACGGTCGAGGCATACGATCGCGTGGTGGTTCTGCCGTGGCAGCCGTCGTATATGGGCTTTGGCTGGACAGGCAGCCATACGTCGGTGACTGACCGGAGATTCGTGGGCACGGTGATCGCACCGAGGATTCTTTCACACGAGCCGTTTCCGCTGGATCGTTCCGTCGTCGCGCGCGCCGAAGCGCGCACCGCGAGTCCGCCATCATGAGATCGCGTTGCAAGATTGTGATGATTGTCCTGCTCGCGCTGACCGGGGCGGACTGCGCCGTGGACAAGCACTATCGGGTGGGGCGAGAGGCCGAGGATCGCGGCGACTCGTCGCGTGCCTACGATGAATATTGTCGAAGCGGGGCCGCGAGTCGCAGCGGGGCGGTCGCCGCGGCGTTGGAGCGGACGGCTCCCGGCGCGGCCGATGAGGCGGAGAGCGCGGCGATTACGGCGCTGGATCAGGGCCGGTACGACGAGGCATGGCGGCTGCTGATGCGTGTGCTGGATATCATGCCGAATCATCCCAACGCACCTGAATTGATTCGCCGATTAGAGGCAGAGCATAGCGCCGAGATCGCGCTGGTCAGCGCGGATTATCTGCGGCGCGGCAGCGCGGCACTGGTGATGAGCGCGGAGAGTCGCCCGGTGCCGGCGACGGCGCTTGCGCTTCGGTCGACTCGGCCTGCACCGATCGATCCTGCGACCCTTGGTACTTTGCCGGCGAAGTCACCTGCTTCGGCGAAGGGGGCCCTGGCGGCAAAGGGCCGCGTCGCCGGTTCGGAGACCAGCCGCAACTTTGAGCCGCCGCGTCCGATGACCTCCGCCAAACAGCCGAAAGAGAAGCCCGGCGATGGCAAAGATGCCGTGGCGTTGGCATCCGCCGAAAAGCCGGCGGGTCGGGCGCCGCGGGAGATGACGCCGGTTGCTCCGGCAAAGCCGCGGGGTCCTGTCGAAGCGCCGCGCGGCGTGATCAAGCCGCCGCCAAAAGATTCGATGGATGCCGAGCGGTGGGGCGATGACCAGGGCGAGTATCTGATCGTCCACACGCTGAGCAAGCGCGATCGGCGGTATCCACGCGTCCTCAGAACACTCGAAGGCATCACGCTGGAGCTGCGGGATACGGACGGCGACGGCGAGGTCGATCTGGACGTCTTCGACGGCAAGCGGCGGATCAAGAAAGTGCGGGATCTGATGCCCGGCTCGTCGCAGACGTATCGCGGAAAGTCGGGCGAGCTTTATCGAATGACGCTGCTGGGGGTTCATCACAAGTCGCACACTGTCCGCATCGGCATCAGGGCGATGTGATCCTGGGCCCATCGACCGAGCCGTCGGATTGTCAATCCTTGCGCCGGTCGGTACGGTTTCGGTCATGCCGAAGGATGTCACCGACGAATCATCCCATTCCGCTTGCAGTTCGGCGCCAATTTACGTTTCGGCGCTGAGTATCGCGGCCGTGATCGCGGCGCTTGCGCGGGACGCCGGCGGCGTTTATCTGATGGCCGAGTGGATTGCATGGCCGATACAGGCGGGGTCCTGCGCTGCGTGGGTTCATCATCTGTGGATTAACAGGCGAGTATGGCGCGACGGGGCGCGGGTCGACTTCGGCCTGACCGCGACTGGCTTGCTGGCGGGCGGCTGCATCGCCCTATGGACCGGTCGCGTCGATGCGCTGGCGGTCACGATGACCAGCCTGATCGCCGGGCTGCTGCTGGTGGAGTTCATCGCGGGGTTCTTCGCGCGATTACAGGCGCGAATGGACCGGCCCGCGGAGATATTGCGCGTTGCCCTACGGCCGTGGTTGTGCCTGATTGTGATCACGACGATCCTACTTGCCATTCCGTTGGCGACGCGGTCCGGCGTGCCGGACTTTCGGCACAACTTCTGGCTGCACATCGCCAACTCCGCATTCAACGCCGTCAGCGCCGCCGGCCTGGTCGGCACCAGCACCTATGGGTTTGGTACGGAGTACGCACTGTTCGGCCAAGCGGTCATCGTCGTCACGACGCAGCTTGCGGGGTTTCTCTTCGCCGCGATGGGGCTGGCGATGGCGCGGCCGTTTCTTAAGACCGAGGTGCGCCTGGGCACGGTGTTCAAGTGCATCGCCGCGGTCGAGGTCGTGGCCATCGCGGTTGTCTGGACTTCGTGGCACGACGCGGACGCAGGCGGCATGGCCGCGCGGGCGGGCTGGGGTCTTACGCATGTCGGCAGCGCGATCTTCAATTCCGGCTGGACCCTTCGCGCCGACGGGCTGGCGACGTACTTCAATGAGCCGCGCGTGTATTCGGTCGTGGCGCTACTTTCGGTGGTGGGCTCGATCGGCCTGCCGATTCTCATCGACCTGACTCGTCGGAGCCCCGCGACAAACGGGAATTCCGGCGGCGCAGCGCCGTGGAAAACGGTGCCGCAGATGGAAGCGGCGGCGGCGCTGATCCTGCTGGTGAGCCTCGCCGGCTTCATCTGGGTCTGCGAGGCGCCGCGCTTCATGCCGGAGCAGCTTGTGCCGCGGCGGCCGGTAGATTTCGGCGGCGACCGCGTGTGTCTGCGCGATGACATGGGTCATCGGCAGCGCTGGACGATGAGTGTGTTCATTTCTTCAACGCTGCGGTCGGCGGGGTTGCAGAGCACGCCGCTGTCGGAGGGCGCGACATCCTGGCCGACATATTTGGCCATGCTTGGCATGATGGCGCTGGGAGGGTCGGTGGGCGGCGTCGCGGGGGGCATGCGCGTTTCCGCACTGCTGATTCCGCTCCTGGTTATTTTTAGCGGGAGGCTGGGCTGGGCTTCACGGCCGGGCGGCATGGAAGCGCGGCGATGTTTGTTGACGGGCGCGGCGCGCATCGCGGCGGTCATGGTGCTGCTGAATGTCGGCGGGGTCCTGACGCTGTCGATGTCCACGGATGGCACGTGGTACGAGCGAGTGTTCGATGGAGTCGCCGCGGTGAGCAACGTCGGACTGTCCACCGGCCTCGCTTTGCATTTGACGAGCGCCGGACGCCTTGCCATGATGCTTTGCATGGTCGCCGGACGTCTTGTGCCGATCATCATGTGGTTGAACCTGGTCGCGCGATTGCAGCGACTCGTCGGCCATCATCCGAATCCGGAGCCTGTCCTCTCTTGAGCCCATTTTTCCTGTCATTGTTTCGATCGCGGCGCATCTCCATTTGGGAGGGGCGGAAGACGCATCGAATCGTCATCGGCATGTTGATTTTCATTCTGGGTCCGACGAGCTGCGGCGCCCCGGACAGCCCCGAGGCGGTGCGCGAACGTGCCCGGGTGTCGGTGGTTCGCGAGGGACCGGATGCCGTGCGGGTTGACGGCGTGGGGCCGTTGGCGGGATTCGCGAAGGGCCGTGACTGCACTTTCATCGGGTGCCTCGAGGTGCTCTTGGAGTCCGCCGGTCGCCGCATCAGCTACGACGATCTGATGGCAGTCAGCGGGATGGCATTTCGCACGCAGTTTCGCGTCGATCGCTGGGACGTGGGAAATCCTGATCCGCTGGTCGGCGATACGCGGCTGGATGCCCTGTTTGAGACGGTGGGATTGAAGTTTGAAGTGCGGATTGTGCGACTCGACGAGCTGGCGGAAAAGGACGCGCTGCATCGGGCGATCTGCCGGAGCATCGACGCGGGCATGCCGGCGCTGGCAGCCAACATCATTCCGCCGGAGGACTGGGGCATCATCACCGGCTATCGGCGAGATCGGACCTACCTTTGCCGTTCGTATAACGACGGGGCACTGACGATTGACGAGCCGGCCAAGGGGTGGCCGACGGCGGTAGTGATCCTCACGGAGAAACTTTCGCCGCCGGTCCGCGAGCGCATGCGGATGGCGGCCGTGAAGAGTGCCATCGAGCTGTGGGAGAAGCGGGCCGTCGGGCCTTTCGCACAAGGGGGGCACGCCTTCGATCAGTGGTCGCAGCTTCTTCGCACGGTCGCGGATCGGGACTACGTTCACGCCAACTTCTGGACGTACATCTGCCTGATCGATGCCCGGGCGGCGGCAGTGCGCTATCTGCGGAGCGTCGCCCGAGATTTCGGGTCGAAACAGCTTCACGTGATGGCGGCGGCGGACTTCTACGATCGGGAAGTCCGCTTGCTGCTCGATAACCTGAGCAGCGTTCCGCCGGAGCACGAATTCAAGGACTCGCTCCCCCCGGCCAAGGTTCGCAACAAGCAGGCTGAGGTTCTTCAGTCCGCCAAACAGCTTGAGGCCCAGGCGATTGAATCGTTGAAAAAGGCCCTTTGATCAGTCGCCGCAGCCGCTGCTGCAACGGCAAAACGGCGCAAACCTCACGCACCAACGGGTGAAAAATCGGGCCCGGTTTATAACGGTGGCGTGTTTGTTCGCGCTGTATACTCTAATCACGGGGCGGCCCGAGTTCGGATTGTCCTGACGGCAGTGGGCTTGGGCTCCCTTCTGAAAGCAGCGTCGAAAGACACATGACCATTATCGTCGTCATTCTGATTCTCGGCTCGATCTCGCTGGGGCTCGTGCTCCTGCGCGATCTGCGTCGAAATCGCGCGGCGAGCAACGACGCCGTCGAGCAGGCTCGTGCACAAATCTGTCCGCATTGCGGCTTGGCTTCGCCGGCCAGCGCGGTATTCTGCGGGCATTGCGGCAAGCACTTCTGACGGGACGCCGATCTCGACCGGTCGCCCGCTGGATCACAAGGAGTTAAACGATGTCTCGAATCGAAGATTACCCCGACAGGCCCTCGTTCAAGCGGCCGTCATTCCCGCGCCCCTCATTTTTGTCGATGATCCTGCTCGGCGGCTGCGGACTCTTGCTGCTGGTGCTGTTCGTATTCTGGTTCGTGATTCGCGTGGAGATCCCGACGAACCGGCTGCTGGTGCTTGTCAACAAGACCGGCGGCGTTCTTCCGGACGAACTCAGCGATGAGTTCGGTGATCAGGTGGTTCTGTACCCCGAACTGGTCCAGGCGATTGCCCAAAAGACGGGCCGGGACGAAGAGGCGATCCGCGAGCACTACAAGGGCATTCAATACGAAGTGCGCAAGGAGGGTCGCTACTTTCCCAATCCGTGGACGCGCGAGGCGCGGGTGATCGACACGACGATCATCGGCCAGTCTGAAGTGGGCGTACTGATTCGCAAGTTCGGCAAGCCGCTTCCCTATCCGAAGACGGTGGCGACCGAGCCGGACGAGCGCGGTCCTGTCGCGCAGGTGCTCAATCCGGGCCGACATGATGTCAATCTGCTGGCATACGACGTCCAGCGGTTTCCGGCGATTCTGATCCCGGAAGGTCACGTCGGCGTTGTCACGCTGCTCAGCGGAACCGAGCCGCGCGTCAAGAACACTTACACGATCGAGCCGGGCGAAAAGGGCGTGCAGCGCGAGACGCTGCCGCCGGGTCTGGAGTTTTTCAATCCGTATCTCAAGCGGATCGACATCGTCGATATCCGCAGTCACAAGTATGACACGGTGGGCGACGAGGCGATTTACTTCCCGTCAAGCGACAGCTTCACGATCACCATCGAAGGTACGATCGAGTGGGCCATTCGGCCCGATCGGGTGGCCGAGGTGACGGTGGCCTACGGCGACGTTCAGGACATTCTTAACAAGGTCATCCTGCCGAACGCGCGCAGCATCGCCCGAATACAGGGGTCGAAGCTGATGGCGCGGGAGTTCATCAGCGGCAAGACGCGCTCGGCGTTTCAGACGCGGCTGCTGACTGAGTTGAAGGAGGAGTGCTGGAAGCAGGGAATCGACATCCGTGCGGCGTTGGTCCGCGACATTCAGCCGCCGTCGGAGATCGCCGCGCTCATCAGCCAGCGCGAGCAGGCGGATCAGGAGATGGAGCGGTCGACGAATCGGATGGAGGAGGCGAAGAGCGAGGCGCTGCTGGTCGAGCAGCAGGAGATGGCGGATCGCAACGCGTCGATCGGCGACTTTCGCACGAAGGTGGTGACGGTGACCAAGGAGGCCGAGCAGCGCAAGAGCGTCTCCATCACCGAGGCGAGCCGGGCACTGGAAGTTGCGCGGCTGCAACTTGAGGCGGCGGAGAAGGAGGCCGCGGCGATTCGGTCGCGCGGCGAGGCGGAGGCGAAGGTGGTGCTGTTTGGCTATCAGGCGAAGGCGGAGCCGCTGACCAAGGCGGTGGCGGCGTTCGGCGACGGGATGACCTATGCCCAGTATTTCTTCCTTCAGAAGACGGCGCCGGCGATTCAGTCGATTGCGTCCAACACGGACGGGCCGTTTGCAGAGATTTTCAAGGAATTTCAATCGTTCAGTCGGACGTCGAGCGTGAAGGAGAAACGATAATGCGACGAATCAAAATACTCGCGGGCGTGGGGTTGTTGACCCTCGGCGTCCTCACGACGGTCGCGTGGTTCAGCTTTCGCATCTATGTGCCGACGAACAAGTGCGCCGTTTTGATCAAGAAGACGGGCGCAATGCTTCCCGAAGGCGAGTCCGTCGCGACCAACGACTCCCAGCGCGGCATTCAGCAGGAAGTGCTCGGCCCGGGCCGGCACTTCCGCGATCCGTTTCGCTGGGAATGGAAGCTCGTCGATCAGCAGGTGATTCCGGCGGGCGACCCCACCAAGTGGAAGTTCAACACGCGGATTCTCGCTCATCAGCCGGACGCCATTCGCAATGTAATGGCGGCGATGGCGGAGGACCTTCCCAAGATCGGCGTTGTGACGCGCCGCGTCGGCAAGCGACCGCCGCCGGGGCAACTCGTCGTCAAGCGATCGAGCGGGTATCAGGGCATTCTCGAAGAGGTGCTGACGCCCGGGACTTACAAGCTCAATCCGAACGTCTATGAAGTGACGTTGTACCCGGCGACGGTGGTGCCGACCGGATACGTCGGCGTGGTGACGAATCTGATGAACTCGCAGGAGTCTTCGGCTGCGTTTGAGCAAGCGACGTCTGCAACATCGGCGGCAGCAGCTCCTCCGGTCGCCATTCCGGAGGCAGAGGCGATTCGCCCTGAACTGGACATGCACGTGCGGCCGCTGGCCTCGCCCGGTCAGCGCGGCACGCTGCGCGACGTGCTGCAGCCGGGCATCTACTTCATCAATCCGAAGGTGAAGAAGGTGACGCTGGTGGAGATCGGCTTTCACGAGTATTCGCAGTTGCACATGAAAGGCGAGCAGAGCCAGCAGATTTCGTTTCCGTCGGACACCGGCTTTCTCATTACCATCGGCGTGACGGTGGTCTGGGGCGTCGATCCTTCGCACGCGGCGGAGATCATCAACGAATTCGGCAATGTCGACGGCGTTTTGGACAAGGTGATCGCACCGCAGCTTCGCTCGATCTGCCGGAATATCGGCTCGACTTACGCGGCGCGGGATTTCATCCAGGGGGAGAAGCGCGAACTTTTCCAGCAGGACCTGACGCGCGAGCTTCAGCGCATCTGCCGGGCGAAGAACATCGAGGTGCTGCTCGCCCTGGTGCGTGAGATTGAAGTCCACGCTCCTTCGACGGCCGGCAACGAAGACACCAGCGTCATGGAGGATCTGAAGCGGACGATCCAGCAGAGCTATATCGCCACGGAGAGCCGCATCACCAAGGACAAGCAGCGCGAGGCGGCGACGGTGAAAGCGCAGCTCGAGGAGAGCAAGAAGAAGGTCGACATCGCCCGGGAAAACATCAAGGCGGAGACGCGTGTGATGACGGCGGGCATCGCCGCGACGGGTGCGAAGACGGCGGCGGAGGTCGATGCGCAGGCTGCGCTGGAAGTCGCCGCGATTCAGCAGCAGGTCGCCGAATTGGAGGCGAAGCGCATCGCAATTCTCGGTCAGGCGAAGGCCGACGTGGAGAAGATGAAGAACGACGCCGAGGCCGAGGGGTACAAGCTGCTCGTCGAGGCGTTCGGCTCGCCGCAGGCTTACAACCTGTACACCTTTGCAGAGAACTTCGCGCCGGATTCGATCAAGCTCTTCTACGCGGGCGAGGGGACTTTCTGGACGGACCTCTCGCGGTTTGAGGAACTCGGTGCGGCGAAGGTTTTGCAGGGTAATCCGGCGGTGAAATAGCGTCGCGGGCGCGCTGAACTGTGCGTGTGCCACCGGTTGTGGCGGGCGCGGGTTGGAGCGGTGAAGCGAAACGTCGGAACGGCAAAATGTCAAAAAGTCAAAACTTTGGGCGGCGGGATCGCGCACGGACCATCGGTAACGTGCTGGTGCGATGCGTCCGGCAGGGGCGCCGGACGCTACGGGGGGGCGACGAAATCGAAGGTGACATAACGTGACACAGCCGAATTTTTTCGTTTGCAACTTTTGTGGCGGGCATGTGTTGGGGCAAGTCGCGATTTCGGCGGTTTTTGGTGAAAACCGGGTGGCACAGGGAGGGGCCGAGGATTCCGGAGGCCGAGGGGTCGAGTGATTTGGCTTGTGCATCGCGGGCGATCCTATCGGGCATGGGTGGATTGAACTCCAATTATCAATAGATGCTCCGTGTGCGCGCGGATTTTCCGGCCGGAGCGCATCAGGAAGCGAGAGTCCGGCGGCCCGGTACTGGTAAAGTTTGGATAGAAAAGACACGGGCGAGACGCCCGTACCACCCAAGTTTCACCAGTGCCGTCGGCCCAAGGTTGTCCGGATATACTGCGAAGTGTGCGTATAGGACTGCTGAGCGACCATGACTGATCGAATCCACAAGCTCATTCCGACCGGCGAGGCGACGGCGATTCTTCCTATTGAAGGTGGGCGGGTGAGGCCGGTGACCGTGATCGGGACCGAGGCGATTCGGGCGACGTTTGACGATGCGACGCTTCAACAGGTGGTGAACACGCGGCTGGCGCCGGGGGTTGAGGAGGTCGTGCTCAATCCCGATGCGCACATCGGCTATGGCGCGCCGATCGGCTGCGTGATGGCGTCGGGGAGCCACATCTACCCGGGACCGGTGGGGGTGGACATCAAATGCAGCATGAGCCTGATGCAGTTCGACCTGCCGGCGGCGTCGATCGAGGATCGGCGGACGCGGCGGGCGCTGATTGAGGCGATCTGCGAGCGCGTGCCGACGGGGCCCGGGCGCGGGCAGCGATGCGCGCCGAAGTCGCGGGCTGTTTCGGCGGAGGTAGGCCGGCGCGTGGTAGTGGAGGGGGCGTCGGCCGGGGTCTGCGAGGCGATCGGCATTCCGGCGCACTGGGCGCAGCGCTGCGAGGATGCGGCGCACCTGGGCCATGACGAGACGCAGGACGCGCTGGCCGAGCGGCTGGACGGGCACATCCGCGGGCGGACGTTTGCCGATTTCGGCGAGAAGATTCAGCAGCTCGGCTCGTACGGCGGGGGGAATCACTTCGGCGAGTGCGAGGTTGTGCACGTCGGGCAGGGCGAGCGTGCCCGACGATGCGCGGAGACGTTCGGCCTGCGCGACGGGCATGTCGCGTTCTTGACGCACTGCGGGTCGCGCGGGTTCGGGCATAATCTGGCGATGGGGCAGTTTCGTGCGATGCAATCCAAGTTTGCGGAGTGGGGCATTCCCTTTCCCGGGGGCGATAAGGAGCTTTGCTATGCGCCGCTGGGGACGGCGGAGGCGGACGCGTATCTGGACGACATGGCGCTGGGGGCGAACTTCGCGACGGTGAATCATCTCTTAATCAATGCGCTGATCCTCGATGCGTTCGCGCAGGTGCTGCCCGGGGTGAAGGGGGAGCTGGTGTATTTCATCAGTCACAACATCGCGCGCAAGGAGACGGTTCACGGCCGGCCGATGTGGGTGATGCGCAAGGGTGCGACGCGGGCGTTTCCGGCGGGGCACGCGGCGCTGGCGGATACGCCGTTCGCCCAGACGGGGCATCCGATTCTTCTGCCGGGCGATCCGCAGCGCGGGTCGGCGGTGATGGTGGCGGAGGAGACGGCATCGCTGTCTTGCTACAGCGTGAATCACGGGGCGGGGCGGGTGCTGGGTCGCAAGGCGGCGATCCGGGCGCTGGACCAGCGGGAGATCGACGCGTCGTTTGACCGGAAGGACATCCTGACGAATTGCCGGCAGTATCCGAAGGACGAGGCGCCGGCGGCGTATAAGGATTTTGACGAGGTGCTTCGGTCGGTAAAGCTGGCGGGCCTGGCGGCGGAGGTGGCGCGGCTGAAGGCGCGGTTTGTGATCAAGGATGCGGGGAAGGCGGATGATTAGTGGAGGCTACCGATTCCGAGCTGTTTGCTTCGATCGCTGAAGTTGAGTAGCATATCTCATGGCACCAAATTCGTGCCGGTGTGTACAAGCCCGTCAATCATCATTTCCTTAAGTCACCGCCAAATCCGACGGCCCCAAATCGTTCTGTCTATTGGTTGAGATTCGCAGACGGGAAGTACGCATGAAGTATCCGCTGACACGGGAAGAGTTTCGCCATGCCCTTTCACGAGGGTACGGCCGCGCAGTTGTACACCTCAAGGAGCACCCGGATCGCGTCTATCGCGAGGAGATCGAGTATGCGATCACGCACTGTCAGGCGTATGACACCGAGTGCGAGGACTCGCGAGCCGCATACCTGCTCATGGTCCTGCATGCCGCGGGTGACAAACGCTCCTACGTGCCGGGCTTGTTGGATTCGCTTGCCTTGGCAACTGAAAGGCGCGATGCCGGGCTCATGATTGACCTTGCGGTTCATTTTGCGAGGACTGGGCTTTCAGAAGCGCGGGAAGCGATTTACGAGAAGTTGCGACTGAACAATACGGATGAACCATTCCAGTCCTTACGTGACATTGTCCTACTCGACGGTCTCGCTGGCTTTCAGCAGGCCGCGCGGATCGCCGGCGCGTTAATAGGCCAATTCGGCTCCCTCTGTGGCAGGAGCGATGGACTTGAGGCCTACGAGCACCTGGGGCTGAACCAAGCAGACGCCCGAGCCTGGCTTGAACGAGAGCGCAGCGTTTCACCAGAAATTGGGGCATTCGCCGAATGGACATTTCGGCAGCAGGCCCATTCGCCGAGGCGAGAAAAAATCAGCGATATCGTCAAGATGAATTGCGAAAAGATCCTCGCGTTGATCCGGGCCGATCGCCCAGGGACCTCGATTGGGCCCTACGCGCTAAGCAGGTGGGGCCGATCGGCGTCGCTACAGGACATTGAGCGATTCGCGAGAGTCTTTGAGAACGAACCAGACATGACGCGGCGCAAGCGGATGGTTCGTGCGTTTGCAAAGCGCGCATTTCCGGGAGACCCGGCGACACTGATCGAGCTGGCCAAATCCGACGAGGAGGACTCTCGCCACTTTGCGTCTAATGCACTCGCGAATGTGAAGCATCCTGCCGTGAGGTCGCTGTTTTTTGAGCTCTTGCAGACGGGACATCCTCGATTTGATTTGCTGCAGCACAATCACGAATCCGGTGATGACGTGCTGGTTGCGAGCATCCTGGCCGACGCCTCCACAGTGGATCAATGGCGAAGCAACGTTAATTGGATTCACGGGGCGGGCCTTGATTTGCTTGAACTCGTCGGGAAGGGGGTGCTGTCGAATCATCAAATAGTGCTGCAGTGGGTTTACGACAATAGCCCATGCTCGCTGTGCCGGAATTCGGCAGTTTCTCGGCTGATCGAATTGGGGATGATGCCCGATTGGATGTTGAGCGAGTGCCGGTACGACTGCGCTTCCAGTACGAGAATAAAGGCGACGACGGAGTTGTCACGACGACAACTTTGTGATTAAGGATGCGGGGAAGGCGGATGATTGATTTCGCAAAGTCCAGAGCGATTCGTGCGAAGATGATGCATCTCTTTTTTTGCGCATGTTGATGTCATACGCACAGGCCGGAGGCCCATGCTACCCTGCAGGACGCACAGGCCGGAGGCCTATGCTACCCTGCAGGACGCACAGGCCGGAGGCCTATGCTACCCTTTGGGCGCGCGGGCCTACCGATTGGGCGAAACCGCTGCGCTGCATGTCTGCTGAGACCGCGATTACTTCTTTGTCGTCGTCGCCGGGTCGAAGCTGCCGATGCGGATGTCGCCTACGTCGGCGGACAGGTCGATGGCTGGGGTGCGCGAATCGCCGAGTTGGGCGGTGCAGTGGTGGCGGCGCTCGCGGAGGGTTTTGATTTTCGCATCGTCGATGGAGAGGCGGACGTCGCCGACGTCGCAGTCGGCGAGGATGCTGCCCTGCTGATCGGGGGTCAGATAGAGCCGGACGTCGCCGACGTCGGTGGCGAGCTTCACGGTGTCGGCCGTGGTGGGGAGCAGCTTGAGGCTGACGCTTCCGACGTCACTGCGCAGGTCCACGGGCCCGCCGGCGAGGGCGAAGATGTTGCCCACGTCGGTCGTCGCGGTCAGACCGTTGCGGGCGTTGTCGGCGCGGATGCTGCCGACGCCGGTGGTGACACGCACCGTGCCGCCGGACTGGCCCTCGGCGGGGTCGGCGATGACGACCGCGTCGCCGACGTCATTCTTCAATGAGATGTTTTTCTGGAAGCCGGAGATGTGGAGATCGCCGACGTCGTTGGAGACGTCGATGTCGACATCGGGCGGGGCGGTGATCTGCCACTGGACCTCGTAGCCGCGGATGCCGGTGCCGCTTGGGTGCTTGGCCTCGGCGCGGACGACGCCGTCGGCGTTGGCGAGGGACACTTCGATGTCGGCGACGGCCTGATCGGCTTCGTGCTGGTTGCAGCCCTTGCCGATTTTGATGATCTCGGCCTTGACCTCGCTGGCGGATGGGTCGGCCTTGACGGTGATGCGGCCGACGGCGTTATCGACGACGAGCTTTTCGGTCGGGCGCGGGGCGGAGAGGGTGAGGTGGTCGCGCGTGGCGAAGGGGGTGCCGCAGCCGACGAGGAAGATGCCGACAAGCGAGAGGGCGGCGGCCGCCGGTCGACGGAGCAGGGCGATTTTCGGTTTGGACGGGTTGAGTCGGTTGACGAGGACGAGGGTGCGGGTTTCGTGCATGTTGTGTCTCCTTGAGGGGATCAGACAGCGGGACGGGGCCTGAGGTTAATCTGTTCTAGAAGAAAAAATGGGCAATCAACTGTGCTTTTCCACAACCGATTTGGATTCGGTGAGTAGATTCTCCCCGACCTCCACACTGGGTATTAACGGTTGGCCGTCAAAATATTTTCCCCGCCCCTTGGATTGGTGGGCGGATAGGTCGAATGCCCGCTTTGTTGTCGTCCAATGGAGGTTGGAAAGGACACTTGGCTGGCGACTAGGATTGTGATGGGAACCGCAGTCATTATCAGAGGAGGCCTATCTGATGACCGCTTGCCCGACCCGTCGCGCCATTACCCTCACCGAGACGCTTTTTACCGTTGTCGCACTGTTGTTTGCCATGGCTGTGGTCGTTCCCGAGCGAGGGAGCATGGACCGCCGCAAGCAGCGGCAGGAGTGCGCCTACAAGCTGGGTTTGTTGGCGAAGGCGGCCAGCCATTACTCCATGGCAAATGATGGATGGATTCTCGGTTCGCCGAACTCAACGGGGGCCTATCTGCTCAATCGCACCGTCGCCTATGGGCCGGCCGTGCAGGTGTGGGACTTCATGGGCCCGCTGGCAGAGTTTTACAATCTCGGTTTTACGCTGCCGCCGAAATCAGGGGATCAGGCGGCTGTGGCGGCGAGGTTCAACCAGATTCGAAATGCTCCTGAGTTCCATTGCCCAGCGAATGGCGTCGTTGCCACGCAGTTTCCGACCCCGGGAAGCCCCGACGCCGGGCCCGGCCCGATGATCAGTTACAACACCACGCGGAATCAAATGTTCCGCCAAACCGATGACTCATACGCGCGACCAGGGCTCGACACTTACTACAACGAGCATCAAGATGTGTGGCTTCCTAGGGGCTATGTTCCGAGGATTGACCGCCTGGGAGACCTGTCAAGAAAAATTTGGATTGCGGATGGTGCTCGTTGGTCGTCGCCGTTGGCACCGCCGGACTTTGATCTGTTTGTCAGAGCCCGATATGGCGGCGCCTTTTCTGACGATTCATCTTACTCACAATTCTCGTATTCTTGGAATCGAAGTGGTGCGCCGGGCAATAGCACCATAGGCGGTGTCGATGCGAGAATATACGCATTCCGACACGCGGATGCAGCGCCGCCCGAGGGTGCGCCAGGTGATGCCTTCAAACTTAATCTCGCTTTTCACGATACTCATGTCGAGACTCAGGGAGATTTGACGTCAAGCAATCCGCATCAGTGGCTTCCTACAGGATCGCTGGTTGTAAGTAGATCCCGTATATGGCGCGACACGGTCCTCCACTTTGGACTACCAACGAACTTCACGATTAACTAACTCAAGAGTATCCCGGCCCGCCGCTCGCCTGGCGGGCCGGTGCGCGCGATTAGAACTTGACCTGGGGGGTCTCCTGGGCTTCTTCGCCGGCCTTGAAGTATTCGGCGGGTTTGACGCCTGTCCAGCCGGCGTAGATGGAGCCGGGGACGGCGCGGATGTAGCTGTTGAGCTTTTCGGCGGCGTCGTTGTAGCGTTTGCGCATCTCGGCGATGCGGTTCTCGGTGCCCTCCAATTCGACTTGCAGGGCGCGGAAGTTTTCGTTGGCCTTGAGTTCGGGGTAGCGCTCCTGAATGACGAGCAGGCGCGAGACGAAGCTGTCCATGGCGTTACTGGCCTGCATCTTGGCGCCGGCCGTGGCTGCGCCGGTGTAGGCCTTGCGCGAGTCGGCGATGCCCTGGAGCAGTTCCTTCTCGTGCGAGGCGTAGCCTTTGACGGTCTCGACGATGTTGGGGATGAGGTCGAAGCGGCGCTTGAGGACGACTTCGACGTCGGCCCAGGCGCTTTTGACGCGTTCATCCATCGTGATGGTGCTTTTGTAGCCGCTGTAGGCGCAGCCGCCGGCGAGCAGACCGCCGCCGAGTAGGACGACAATTAACAACAGGATCGCCTTCGATGCATTCATACCAGAACCTCCGCTTCGTGAAAGAGTTGCCCCACAGGAGCCGCAATATTTCGCGCTGCCGGGGTTTGATTGTCCGCACTGTGAGCAGTTCGTCATTTCAATCCTCAATCTCTATCGCTTGGTGAGGCGCGCGATTACCAACCGCCGCCAGCGCCGCCGCCGCCGAACGATCCGCCGCCTCCTCCACCGAAACCCCCACCGAATCCGCCGCCGCCCCAGCTTGAGCCGCCTCCCCAGCTAGACCGGCGACTGTTGGTGAGGCCGCTGAGGACGTTGCCGAGAATCATGCCGGTGACAAAGTTGCCGCCGCCCCAGCCGTAGCGCCTTCGCCCGCGACCGCCGCGGAAGACGGCGCTGAGGATGACGATCATCACAATGAGGCTGAAGCACGATGCGACGCCGCCGGCCGCGGTTCCACGGCCCCGGCGCGAGCGCACGTTGATGTTCGGCATGCCGGTGAGCTCGACGCCCGCGTCCTTGGCGACGGCTTTGGCGAGGGCTGCCGTGCCCATCAGGATGCCCTGGCTGTAGTCGCCGTTTCGGAAGTAGGGGACGAAGTATTGCTGTGCGACAGTGTCGCAGTAGAGATCGGGGATCGCGTCCTCGATGCCTTCGCCGGTGATGATGCGCCACTTGCGATCACTCACGGCGATCAGGATGAGGCAACCGTTGTTCTCGTTCTTCTGGCCGAGCTTCCACTTTCGAGCGGTCTCGATGCCGAGGGTGTAGATGTCGCGGCCGTTGGTGGTGTCGATGGTCCAGACTTTCATCTGAGCGCCGGTCTTCTGCTCCAGCTCGAGCAGCCAGCCGTTGATGTCTCGGATCGCCTCGGGGCGGACCACGCCGGCGTCGTCGATGACGCCGGTGCGCGGCGTCTGATCTGCGCGGGCGACGGGTACGCAGGCGATCAGCACGATCAGCACCGCGGCGGATCGGATTCGAAGATCGAACATATTACGATGGGCGTCTTGTGAATGGCCCATCCCGCTGGGTGGATAGGGCATTCTTACTTCCTATAGCTCAAGTGTCCGTCCATCTTGGTCGCGAGAAACTCGACGTCCTGGTAGACGGCCACGAATTCGTCCCAGCTTCCTTCGGCGTCGGGGCGAACGGCTTCGCGCAGGCCGCCGAGTGTCCGTCCGGCTAATTCTTCGCACGCGGCGAGGACGTCGGTCGCCGGGAGGTAGCCTTTGCGGCCTTCGAGCCAGAGCATGCCGCGAAGGGTTCGCAGGGTCTGCAGGGCGATGTCGCGCTCGAGATCGACGAGAAAATCCACCTTGCCGCCGGTTGCCAGCAGGCCCTGGCGAAGGCGAATCAGGATGCGTTTGAACTCGCGCTCGCATTGCAGCCGCAGATGCTCCGGCTGAATGTTGGTCTGCTCGAAGTAGTCCCGGCCGCAAAGGGTCAGCCGGCGCTGGTGAATTTCCAGAAGCTCCAGCGGGAAGGAGTCGCTCGACGACGCGATGTACTCCGGGGTCATGGTGAGCGGAGCGGCGACGCGCATTCGGGCCATGTGTGGGCCGTGGGTCGCGAGGCGGCGGATCATCATGAGGTCGATCTTCTTCAGGACCATGACGGTCGTCGCGCCGAGGTCGGATTTGTCGAAGTCCTGCTCCAGGACCGGGCCGAAGGCGGTCAGGCCGAGCAGATCGTCTCCGGCCAGCGCCTCGAGAAGGTCGCGCAGATCGGCGAGCGGCCGTTCCATGCACGCCGAAAGGCGGCACGATGGGCCTGTCGAGATGCGATTTTCGGATGCACTTGCCTGCATATCGAGTCCTTCCAATTGGTGACGATGGAAGAATAGTTCATTTTTCGCGGTCGGGCCATTAGAGAAAGGCGAATGATTTGTAATCCTTCCGGAAGTATCATGTCAGGCGTGGATTTATTCGCCGAAAAGCGCAAAGAAGCCCTGGCGCGAGCCCAGCCGCTGGCGGTGCGGATGCGACCGACGAGCCTCGATGAGTTCGCGGGGCAGCAGCATTTCCTCGGGCCGGGCAAACTGCTGCGGCGTCTGCTGGACGCCGATCGACTGAGCAGCGCGATTTTCTACGGCCCGCCGGGCACGGGAAAGACGACGCTTGCGGGGATTATCGCGGCGCGGACGCAGGCGGCGTTTGAGTCGGTCAACGCAGCGGCCATCGGGGTGAAGGAGGTTCGCGAGATCCTACAGCGGGCGCGTCACCGGCTGGAGGATGACGGTCGGCGGACGGTCTTGTTTCTCGACGAGATTCACCGATTCAATCGGGCGCAGCAGGACGTTCTGCTCGGCGATGTCGAGGATGGGATTGTCATATTGGTCGGCGCGACGACGGAGAACCCGTTTTTCAGCGTGAACTCGCCGCTGGTGTCGCGGAGCCAGATTTTCCAGTTCGAGTCGCTTACCGATGATGACTTGAGTCAGTTGATGCGGCGAGCGCTGGCCGACATGGATCGGGGGCTGGGAAAGTACGGCGCGACGATTACGGACGAGGCGCTGAGTTTTCTCGCCAGGACGAGCGACGGCGACGCGCGACGGGCGCTGACGGCGCTGGAGGTGGCGGTGCTTTCGCAGCAGTCGCCGGGCGTTACGTCGTCTGTCATCACGCTGGAGACGGCCCAGGATTCCATCCAGCGCAAGGCCATCGTCTATGACGGCACGGGCGACGAGCATTACGACGCGGCCAGCGCGCTGATCAAGTCGATGCGGGGCAGCGACCCGGACGCGACGGTCTATTGGCTGGCGCGGATGCTGGAGGCGGGGGAGGACCCGCGATTCCTTGCGCGGCGAATTGCGATCTGCGCGGCGGAGGATGTGGGCAATGCCGATCCGATGGCGCTGATTCTGGCGCATGCGGCGGCGGAGGTGACGATGTTCGTCGGCCTGCCGGAGTGCCAGTTGCCGCTGGCCCAGGCGGCGATTTACATTGCCTGTGCCCCGAAGAGCAACGCCAGCGCGATGGCCATCTGGAACGCGGCGAGCGACGTGAAGAATAACCGTACGATCCCGGTTCCCCGGCACCTGCGCGATACGCACTACAAGATCGCGGAGCGACTGGGCCACGGCGAGGGTTATCAGTACGCTCACGATGCGCCGGGCGGCATGGTCGATCAGGACTATCTGGGCGTGGACAAGACCTATTACGTTCCGACGGACCGGGGGCATGAGAAAGTGATGGGTACGTATCTGGAGAAGTTCAAGGCGCTGCGGCAACGGGTAGAATGAGTACGTGATGATCAGAGACACAGACGATACTTCGGGAAATGCGAGAATTCCGTCGGAGTGGCTCGAGGAATTCGACGCCGCGGCAAAGCGGTCACTGGAGACCCGATTTCGCTACAGTTTCATCAAGACCTACAAGCCGGTCCTCGATGATGCGAGCTACCGCTCTTTCGATACGATGGAGCAGTATCGGAAGTGGTGTGAGGACAATCTGCCGGATTGGCTGGGCTATGGGCGCGTTTGAGTACCGACAGGCCGAGGAAATACGCGACGCTTTGAACAGCCAGAGCTGCCGCTACCTTTTCCTCGGGAAATCAGGCGCGATTCTGCTGGGATTTCCCGATACGACACAGGACGCGGATATCTTTGTTGAAAAGTCCGCTGAGAATGGACAAGCACTTGTCGGGGCACTGAAAAAAATGGGCTTTGAGATGACTGAAGTCCAGGAAGAGGAGATCATCCGAGGAAAGGACTTCATCCAGTTGAAGAACGGGCCATTTGATCTTGACCTCGTCTTCGCACCAGATGGGATAGAGCGATTCTCCGACGCGTGGAATCGGCGGATCGAGGTCGAGGGATTTCCGGTCTGTCATATCGATGACATTATCGCGAGCAAGGCAGCAACGAACCGACAGAAGGACAGGGAGTCGCTTCCACGGCTCAGGTCATTCAGAGACTACTACTTGAAGAAGAATCAATGAGCGTCGCATCAGTAGCTGCCGGGCAGGGTGCTTGCTATCTACCTCCTGGAGCCGATTGCTCGGTTGCCGCTCCGTCCAACAGGTCCGACATGATCTGGTTGCTAAGCAGCAGTCCTCGTCGTGTCAGCCGAAAACCGCGACGATCACTGGAAACAAGTCCAAGTTCGCTGAACCGTTCGATTTTGCCGGCAAACAGGGTATCGGCCCCAAACCCTGTGATCGCCTCAAACGTGGCGTAGTTGACGCCGTCGGTCAGGCGCAGCATCTGGATGGCGGTCTCGCGTGCGCGATCTTCGGGCGGGAGCGATTCTTCTTCGACGACGATTGAATCCGTGCCGGACTGCGTGGCCTCGACGTACTTTCGGATGTCGGCCACGTTTTTTCGCCGCACGCCGCCCAGGTACGACACCGCCGAGGGGCCGATTCCCAGGTATTCGCGGTTTTCCCAGTAGATGATGTTCGCCCGGCACCGTCGGCCCGGCCGCGCGAAGTTGCTGATCTCGTAATGCTCATAGCCCGCGGCGGTCAGCAGGTCGATGGTGCACTCGAACATGTCCGCTTCGACGTCTTCATCCGCTTGGACGACGCGGCCCTGGTGCCGCAGGCGTGTCAGCGAGGTGCCCGGCTCGTACATGAGGGCGTAGCACGACAGGTGCTCGGTCCCGACGTCGATCGCCCGCTGGAGCGTCTCGCGCCAGGAGGCGAGGGACTGGCCGGGGATGGCATAGATGAGATCGAGATTGATATTGTCGAACCCGGCGCGGCGGGCCGAGGTCACGGACTCGAAGATGTGGCGGGGGTCGTGGATTCGTTCGAGTACCTTGAGCTCGTCGGGGTTGAACGACTGGGCCCCGAAGCTGATTCGGTTGACGCCGTGCCGTCGAAGCAGGTCGAGCTTGAGTTCATCGGTGCTCGATGGATTCGCTTCGACGGTGAATTCGCTGACCGGCCCGGCACGCTCGACCAAGAGACCGAGAATCTTTGCAAGGGCATCGGCCGGCAGCACGGTCGGAGTACCGCCTCCGACGAAAATGGTCTCGACCGGCCGGTGGGGATCGCGCGCCGTCAACTCGGCGGTGAGTGCCGCGACGAGGCCATCGACCAGGCCGGGGATGGTCGGCAGGGAATAAAAGTCGCAGTAGCCGCACTTCGTCGTACAAAAGGGCAAGTGGACGTACCACCCCAGGTGGGGCTGGTTTTGTACAGAATCGGTCGGCTGCGGCTCCATTGCCGCATGTTACAAGACCTGCCCCCGGGCTGCTTGCCGCGCGGGAGGGATTGCTTGAACCGAGTCGTAGATTGCAGTAAATTGGGGTATCTCGATTGGTGGAGCTTTCGGCTGGCGGGCCGACACAGGCTCGATCTGCGAACGTATAATTAAAACATGCTGGTCAATCTCATCACGTTCACTAAGAAGGGCGGGCGCAAGGACTTCGGCGTCGGCGCGAACAAGCTCGTCATCGGGCGTCGACCCGAGGCCGATATCCGCATCCCTGTCGGCGAGGTCTCCCGGGACCATTGCGAAATCAAGGTTCAGGGGGGCAAGGTCCTCGTGCGCGACCTGGACAGCAGCAACGGCACCTATGTGAACGACCAGCGCGTGTCGGAAGCGACGCTCAAGCCCGGCGACCACATGCGCATCGGCCCGGTCGAGTTCACGGTTCAGATCGACGGCATCCCGGCCCAGGTGAAACCCGGCGCGACCAAGCCTGGCAAGAAGACTGCCAGCACCAATGGTCCGACCAAGATCGTCAAGCCTGCCGCAGCATCGCCCGCCGCGGCAAAACCGGCTCCGTCGAAACCCGCCACCGAAGATGATGACATCGACTTTGACATTGACAGCCTGGAAGAGCTGAACTCCGGCGATCTGAGCGACTTTGACATCGGCGACGTCGACGGTGAGTTGAGCGATTCCGACGTCGTGACGAAGAAGGTTGAAGATGTTGAAGAGGTTGAGGAGATCGACGAGATCGAGGAAATCTCCGAAGACGACCTGGTCGTTGATGACGATTCCGACAAGATATAGTCGCCCAGCGGGGGTCATTCGCCGGGCGAGCAAACAGGCAGCCATTTCCATCCTTATCAGGTAATGCCCTTATTTTTTGGACCGACCTGCGCGGCCGGTTTGCCTGGCGCGTGAAGTTCCCCATCGTAGGAGTGCCAGCTTGTATGGCACTTCCGGGAAATTCGACCCACCGCGTCCATTGATTTCCCGTCGATGAAAGCACCTAATGGGCAAGGAGCTACCAACTGGGTCGGAGCGCTGAGGAATGAGGCTGTTGAGTTCGGGGATCGGTATCGGTTCTGCATGATCTACCAGACGAATGCGAGACCATCAGGGTGCGCGATCTCGTCCAACTTCTAGAGCCTGACCTGTCCGGAGACGCCTCGCGGGTTGAGGGGATTTGCGGTGGTTTGAGTCTGAAAGCACGAGCAAACCTCATGTCGCTATTCGGTGACTCTCTGAACGATTCGGCAAACCGGGATCTGCTCTGCCCGGAGCTTCAAAACGGCTGCTGCCCCCCAACATTTCCGATGAGCCCTTGAGTCGCCTTTTCTTCCAGCTTCGTCAGGAAGAAGCTGCGAAGTCCAAGTCCTCACTCGGTTCAATGATTCCCCGCCGTCGCCCGCCGCCGGCCTGACCACTTTTGCCCTTTTTCGGGCTGTCATTCACGCTTCACGCCATCGGGCCTTAAGATTCTCCCTCACGGGCGAGTGTGCCCGGATGGCCGATTTGCCGGGAGGCTCCGACCCGAGTGCCGCACGACATCCTCAAACCGATTCTCACCTGGGGGGAGATGGTGAAGTTCTCCCACTCGGTCTTCGCGCTTCCGTTTGCGCTGTTCGCCACGTTTCTGGCGAGCCGCGATCTGCCGGGAGGCTGGCCGGGCTGGGGACGGATCGGTCTCATCCTGGCGTGCATGGTTGCAGCGCGCAGTTTTGCGATGACGTTCAACCGCATCTGCGACGCGGCACTGGACGCGCGAAATCCGCGGACGGCGCAGCGGCCGATCCCAGCCGGCAAGATCACGAAGGCCCAGGCGTGGGTGTTTACGGGCGCGGCGGCGATCGTCTTTGTCATGGCGTGCGCCGGGTTTGGAAAGTTTTTCGACAACTGGTGGCCGCTGAAGCTGTCGGCGGTCGTTCTGGCGGCGCTCGCGTTTTATTCGTATTGCAAGCGGTTCACGGCGATGGCTCATTTCGTGTTGGGCGCGGTGATCGCGTCGGCGCCGCCGGCCGCGTGGATCGCCGTCAACCCGGCGACACTGGATATGACCGTCGTGCTGCTCACCGCGGCGGTGATGTTCTGGATTGCGGGGTTCGACATTATTTACGCCTGCCAGGACATCGAGATCGACCGCCGCGACGGCCTCTTCTCGATTCCAGCGAAGCTCGGCGTCGCCAAGGCGCTCTTCGCATCGCGGGCCTGTCACGTCGTGACGGTTGCGATGCTATTGGGTCTGGGATTCCACGCCGGGCTCGGTTCGTGGTACTGGGCCGGGGCTTCCGCGACCGCCGTGCTGCTGTTTGTGGAGCAATCGCTGGTGCGGGCGAATGATCTTTCGCGCGTCAATCTTGCCTTCTTCACCGTCAACGGCTTCATCAGCCTGATGCTGGGCGCTGCGGGCATTCTCGATGTGATGACTTAGTCCAGAAGGCCCATTTGCCGGCACCAGTCCACGGCCCCCTGCATGCCGACCTCAATCTCGACCTTGGGATCGTAACCCAGTTCGCGCATCGCCTTTTCGCAGGAGACGCCGACGTGCCAGTGCGACTCGCCGACGAGGTGAAGAGTCTGCCAGTAAAGCTGCATGGAGGCGAGGGCGATATCGCCGGCGAAGGCGATCGGCCCGACGAGGGCGGGCAAGCGCAGGTAGCGAGGCTGGACGCCGCATGCCGCCGCCATGGCATCGGTCACGATCTTGGTTGTGTAGGTCCGGCGATCGGCGATGTAGTAGGTCTGGCCCTTCGCGGCCGGATGGGTCATCGCCAGTCGGCAGCCCTGGATGAGATTGTCGATGTGGCTGAGGCTGCGAGCGTAGTCGCCGCTACCGACGAGCGGCATCTTCCCGTGCATGATGCGCTTGTAGATCTCGACGTGGCGCTGAGGCACCGGGGGGCCGTAGAACATGCACGGCCGCAGGTTCACCACTTCTATGCGACCGGCCGCGTCATTTAGCAACTGCTCGGCGTGCCACTTGCTGCGGCCGTAATGGCTCAGCGGATTGGGCGAATCGGATTCAACCATGAGTCGATCGCGCGCGTCGGACCGCCCGGCGGCGGCGTTGCTGCTGATATTTACGAAGCGACCGGCGCCGCCGGCCAGCGCGCCGGTGAGGAGTCGCCGGGTGCCTTCGGTGTTGATCTCGTACCACTCGCGGGTGCGGCGGACGTGCAGGATGCCTGCCGCGTGAAAGATGGTGTCGACGCCTTTGGCCGCTTCGGTGAGGGCCTTCTCATCGCGCAGGTCCGCGGCGACACATTCGACGGGCACCGGCAACTGCACCGGCCGCGACTTGGCGCGCGACAGGTCGTGCGGCAAGACCATGCAGCGCACCGCCGTCAGACCGGCGGGGGGGCACGCGCGCAGGGAATCCAACAGCGCGGTCGTCAGCCAGCCGGGCACGCCTGTGAGGAGGAGGCGGCCCAGGGGCCTAGGCGCGGGGCTCAAGTTGTGCGCTCCAGGGTTGGCGGGCCTCGCTGATGGGTCGGCTGTACTTTCGCATGAGGTCCCAGATGCGAATCTTGATCATGTCAAACGGGTCAAAGAGCATGCAGCGAACGAAGTTGATGCGCGAGCCGGCCTTGTTGTCCCAGTGGACGGACTCGAAAAAGCACTGGATGTTCTGAAGGTGCATGAGATAAAACAACTCGACGTCGATCATGCCGCCGTCGATTCGACAGAGCGGGAAGATCTTCTGCACCGTCTCGCGGCGGAACAGCTTGAAGCCGCACTGGCTGTCGACGACGGCCTTCTTGAAGACGATCAGGTGGGTGAGAATCTGAAGCGAGAGGCCGACGATGCGCCGCCACTTTGACTCATGCTCCTGGTAAGTGCGTACGCCGACGACCGCGCCGCAGCCGTGCTTCTCGACGTCGTCGATGAACCGACCGACCTCCTCGATGGGCACGGCGTGATCGGCGTCCATGAACAGGACGAGCTCGCAGCGGGCATCGAGACAGCCGCGACGGACGGCCGCGCCCTTGCCGAGGTTGCGCCCCTGGCGCACGGCGCGGACATTCGGCCAGCCTTCGGCATTGATGCGATCGACGATGTCGGGCGTTCCGTCGCTGCTGCCGTCATCGACGACGAGCACTTCGTACTTCTCGAAATTCGCATCGAGGTACGGACGAATCTCGGCCAGCGTCTGAGGCAGACGGTGGGATTCGTTGTAGGCGGGAATGACGACTGACAGTGACTGGCTTCGCTTGTGCGTTTCGGCGTCCATGGCTACTCGGCACCCGGTTTCTGGAGGACCAGCGTATAGTAGAACATTCCCTGCCGATGCGACAAGGGTTTGAATCTGCCTTCGTGGAGGTGGCGGCGGGTCTGGGGCCAATCGGCCAGATAACCGCGGAGAAAGTGCCACTCCGAGCGGATCAGGCTGCCGAACCACTTGAGATACGGGGTGACCAGCCACCAACGGCGGAGGAAACAGCGAAAAGCAAGGCGAATCTGCGGGCTGGACGGGAAGTCGATGATGCCCAGCTTGCCGCCGGGCTTGAGAATCCGCCAACACTCATCGAGGAAGCACTTCACGTTTTCGGCGGTCTCCAGATGATGCAGGGCGTGAATGCTCAGGGCCCAATCGGCCTGACCATCGGGGACCGGCAGCTTGCGCACGTCGGAGACGGTGAATGTGAAGCGTTTTTCGTTCTCCAGTTCCGGATACGGCGTGATGTCGACGCCGTTGAGATGGTGGAAACCCATGTCGTGCAGAGTGGTGAGGGCCTCGCCCATGCCGCAGCAAAGGTCGTAGATCACGGCGCCGCGGCTTTCCTTTGTCAGACCGAGTCGCTCAAGCTTTTCGCGCATCTGCTCCTGGCGCCGTTCATGCTGGCGAGGGTCGCTGTAGACCTGGGTCCAGAAGGCGTCCTTTTCCGTCCGTCCGGCTGTGGGCTCACTCGGCTTCGCCAGAACCAGGTAATAAAGGAAGAACTCGCGATCCCAGCGCTCGACGCGCAGCGGGCTTTCGTGAATCGCCAACTCGGTGGAGGGCCAGACATCGAGATACGGGTCGAGGTAGTCCCATTCCTCGTCGACGATGTCGGCGAAGTTGCGCAGGTTCGGCGTGATGGTGCCGATGCGATGGCGCAGCAGCGAGAACAAGAGCCTGATCTGCGGGCTGCCGGGAAAGTCGAGGATATAGAGGCGTCCACCGGGCTTGAGAACGCGACAACACTCCTGGAGAAACTCGGCGACGCCGCGCGTGCCGCCCATGTGGTGCAGGGCGTGCAGATTCATAACTACGTCGAACTCGTTATCGGAGAAGGGCAGCCCCTTCACGTCGCAGGCGATGAAGCGCCGCCCGTTGGAATTGTTCCAGGTGGGCTGATAGAAGCTGTCGACGCCGAAGAGGCGCTGAAAACCGTTGTCGTGGAGAATAGAGAGGGCCTCGCCGCGACCGCAGCAGGTGTCGAGGATCTTAACCGAGCGGTCGAGCTGGAGCAGGCCGAGCTTGGCAAGCTTGGCGGGGATCTTCGCGGTGCGCTGGGAATGGAATGGCTCGAGGTAATGCGCCGAACTCCATTGCACCGTTTCCATGCGTCAGCCTCGTCCGGTTTCAGGCGGTCCTCGTGCGGCGATAGGTCAGGGTGATCATGACGCTCGAACACTGCCAGCGGAAGAAGGGCACGTGCTCGATGGCATGGTTGAACGCCACCAAAGTTGAGAGAAACCACTTCGGACACTTGAAGGGAAAGAGGAACGGGGCGATCTTAAAGCTGGTCAGTTCGTAGCCGTCGTGCCCCTCGAAGAAGCTGCGCCAGCGGCGCGGCGTGAAGGATTTCTCGCCGGCCGCGCGATGGCCGGGGGTGAGCTCGCGCAGCTTGCGAAGGACGGCGAGCCCGTTTGACTCGGTCAGGAGGCAGCGGCCTCGCGCGACGCGCATCATCTCGCGGGCCATGGCGCGCGGATTGTTGACATGGTGCATGACATCGAACTCGATCGACGCGTCGAACTCTTCATCGGCCCAGGGGAGCTTTTCGGCGTCGGCCTGCACGGCGTCGAGGCCCTGGCTGCGGAGCCATTCAACGCCCTCGGGGAAGTATTCCGAAGTGATGTAGCGGCGAATCGTTCCGGTGTTGGCCGCGAGGATGGCCTTGGACATATCGCCGTTGCCCGAGCCGATCTCGCAAAAGTCGAGGTCCTTGCCGCCGCCGAATGTGTCGTAAAAGAAGCGGACGTAGCGCGGAATGATGAAGGCGTCGCTGATGTCACCGACGAGCTTCTTGCGCCAGGACGTGTCGGCGTCGTGGATCGCCGCCCAGTTCTCTTTGTGCTCGGCCGTTTGTGTGGTCATATCGTCTGCCGCCGGTGGATGCTGAGTGATTGGGCGTTAAACACGTTGGTAATCACCTTCGAGCCTTCAAACTCGACATTGTAGTGAAGTCGCTTCATGCCGAGCGAGGCCATGTGTGCCGTCAGCTCCTTGTGATTGGCGGGGACGTAGAGCATGAGGAACCCTCCGCCGCCGGCGCCGGCGATCTTGCCGCCGAGGACGCCGTACTCGCGCTTGAGGTGCTCGTAGAGGTCGTCAATCTTTGAGTTGGATATCTTGCCGGACAGCTTGCGCTTGTGCTGCCAGTGCTTGTCCATGAGGGCGCCGAACTGGTCGAAGTCGCCCTGAACGATGGCGTCGCGGATGGCCAGGCCGATCTCCTTGATGCCCAGCAGGCTGTCTTCCACGCGGCCGCGGTCCTGGCTCTTGGGCTCCTTCATGGCCTGGTCCTGATCTTTCAGGACGTCGACCGTGTTGCGCTGGACGTTGGTGTAATACATGTGCGTGTTGGCGACGAGGGTGGAGATGCTCGCGGGTTCCAGCGGAATGTGCTGCACCGCGACCTTGCCGGACGGGGCGATGTCGAGGGTGGTCAGCCCGCCGAAGGTGGCCATGTATTGATCCTGCTTGCCGATGGGCTTTTTCAGGATGTTCAGCTCGATGTGGCAGGCCTCCTCGGCGATCTCGGCCAGCGGCACGGGCCGGCGCAGATAGTCCCGCACTGAAGTGAGCAGGCCGACGAGATAGCAGCTTGAGGAGCCGAGGCCCGATCCGGCGGGCAGGTCGGCGACGGATGCCACTTCGATGGCATCGTTGATGCCGTGCAGGCGGAAGGCCTCGCGGGCCAGTTCGTGCTTGAGGCCGTCGATGCTGTCCACCGTTTCGCTGTTGGTGTAGTGCAGGCGGACGAGGCGGTCGGCGTTGGGCACGTTGAGCACGACGTACATATATTTGTCGATGCCCATGGCGAGGATGAATCCGCCGTGCTGCTCGTAGAAGCTGGGCAGGTCGGTCCCGCCTCCGCCGAGGGTCAGTCGAAAAGGTGTCCTGGAAACGATCATCGCGTTACTACCTCCGCCGCGGTGGCGAGTCCCCGCATCATTTCTTCGGCCTTGGCCAGCGCCTCGGGCGTGTCAATCGCCAGGCAGTAGCCGTCGATGGGAAAGGCCATGAGCCTGCCGCCGTCCGAAATCAGCTTCGGGAAGACGTCTTTGCCGAAGTCGCTGAAGCCCTCGGGCAATGACGAAAGCACGCTTGGCTCGACGAGATAGACCCCGGCATTCACATAGGGGCTCAGATTGCCGCCGCCTTCAACAAAGCGCTCGACGCGGTTCGCCTCGTCGAGAACGACTCTGCCGCCGGCCAGACCGGTATTCGGCACGCGGTCAAAATCGAACACGGCGATCGTCACCAGCGCATCCGATCGGGCATGGGCCTCGGCCATTTGGGTCCAGTTGAGCGACACGAGGTTGTCACCATAGACGACGAAAAACGTCCCATCGCCCAGCTCTCGGGCCAGCTTCTTCGCCGCGCCGGCGGTGCCGAGAATCTCCGGCTCGCGCGAGTAGCGCACATCGAGCCCGAGCCGTCGGCCGTCGCCGATGCGGTCTTCGATCTGCTTGCCTTCATAGTGCAGATTGACCCAGGCCTCGCGAACGCCGACGCCTGCCAGCATGCGCAGGTTTCGCTCCAGCACCGGCTGGCCGGCGACTTCGATGAGCGGCTTGGGCACACTGCCGGCGGCCGCGCGGATGCGCGTGCTCTTTCCGGCGGCGAGCACCAGAGCTTTGCCTATTCCGCAATCGGTCGGCTTCATGGTCACAGGGCAAAACCCGCCTTGGTGGCGTCTTCGTGAAACATCTTGACCGTGTCGAGCGAGAACTCGGTGAGGTCCTTGCCGATCAGTTCGAGCTTTTTCAGGATGTCATTCGTCGCGGTAATGATGTGGCAGCCGACCTCTTCGGCCTGCATGACGTTCAGAAGCTCTCGGGGGCTGGCCCAGATCAACTCGGCGTTGGGGCTGGCCCGCATGATTTCGACGGATCGCCGCATGATCGGCATGGGGTCGCGCCCGCTATCGGCGATGCGCCCGGCAAAGACGGAAATGCAGCACGGCGCGCCGCCGATGACCGCCGAGGTCACGGTTCGCACCTGTTCGACCGTCATCAGCGCGGTGATGTTCAGCTTGACCCCGGCGTGCGAGAGCTTGTGCACCAGTTCCGTCGTGGGGCGGCTCTTCGTATTGGTCACCGGAATCTTGACGTAGACGTTGTCGCCCCAGGTCGATATTTCCTTCGCCTGACGTTCCATGTTCTCCACGTCGTCTGCGAAGACCTCGAACGAGATCGGGCGGTCCTTGATGGACGCCAGCACGTCACGGGCGAAGGCGCGATAGTCGCTGATGCCCGCCTTGCGCATCAACGTGGGGTTGGTCGTGAACCCCTTGATGTACGGCTTGGCGTACATCTCCAGCATTCCCGCCTTGTCCGCGCCATCGGCAAACAGCTTGACCCGCAGATCAGAGAGGGCTTTGGTCATACAGTCGAATCTCCGTGATGGTTCTTCAGTCGCGAGGCGGCGTCATCCATGATCAGCCCAACCGCGGCCGAAACGTCTTGCGCGACGTGGTCCGGGCTTGGCGCGTCATTGTACGGTTTGGCATGGGGGTGGTCGATGAAGATCGTCCGGCAGCCGGCCCTGTGGCCGCATTGAATATCGCTGCCCCGGTCGCCGACCATCCATGAGGCGGACAAGTCGATTTCGTGTTTTTCCGCCGCGAGCAGCAGAAAATAGGGCTCCGGCTTGCGGCAGCGGCAGGATCCTGTGAATTCGGGAACGATTCCCTGCGGATGGTGATAGCAGTAGAAGGCCTCGCGGAAGGTGACGCCGGCGGCGCGGAACTGGGCCTCGGTCTCTTGGGCGATCTGATGAATCGCCTCCAGTGTCGTTTTGCCTTTTGCGTAGGAGGGTTGATTCGAGACGATGAAAAGATCGAAGCCCCCGGCCTGAGCGCGCCGTGCGGCGTCGATGGCGTCGCCACAGAGTCGCAGGTCTCGAACCTCGTGGGCCGACTCGTATTCGCCTGTCGCGGGATTGAAGACCGGCTCGGTCAGGACGCCGTCGCGATCAAAGAAGATCGCCGCACGCTTTGAAGGACTGCTCATCAGGAATCGCTCGGAGCTCTGGAATCGCATTCATCGGCGAGGAGACGAGCCATCCGCATGCGCCCAACGTGGATGATCGTCAGAATTGAATTATTGCGACTGGAGCCCCAAACGTCAAATGCAGCCGCCGCCGAGGAGGCATGTGACGAAGTCGGCCAGGTCGGCGACGGTCACTTCGCCGTCCGCCGCTTGTCCGACATCCCCGGCACAAATCTGGTTGGGCGTTCCGCTTGCGATCATGACGTCGACGAAGTCCTGGATGTCCAGACCGTTTACACTTCCGTCGTCGTTCATGTCGGCTTTGAGGCAACTGACAGGCGTCAATATGACGGCGCGCTGGAATCCCTGCCACACCCCATCGCCGACGATGACCCCGCTCTCGTTGATCGCCGCGCCGCGAGTGATCGTCCAACCGGACCCGGAAGGGATAAGCGCATTGAGATCCTGCATGACTCCGCCCTGCCAGATGAATCCGCGTGAGTCGGAGCTGCCGACGACAACGTCGGAATCATTGATTCCATAGGCATAGCTGCTGTCGCCGCCAAGCACGCCCAAATCAACCCGGGCAGTCACGATTCCGCCGGCATCGGTCTGGAACATGCATGCGTGCTGGGCACCGCCGGCGATCTCCGACCATCCGACGATGTGCCGTGATTCGTTCAAGTCCGCGGCCGAACTGCGGGCGCCGGTCGTGCCCGCGATGGTTCCGAGATCTCGCACGGCGCCGCCGGTCCAAAGGCAGGCGCGGAGGGTCCTGTTGTCCGGGAGGAACGACTGTCCCGCGGCCCAACCGGCATCATTGATCGCGAAGGCAAAGCTGTTGTCGCCGCCGAGGGTGCCGAGGTCCTCAAGGGTTCCGGCCGTCCAACGGCAGGCCCGGTCGACCCAGAGATTGTTGACCGTAAAGGAGGTCTGGTGGCCGACAACAACACCACTCTGGTTTATGTCCCGAGGTGAAAAGTCGCCGAGGGGCTGGAGCGATCCGGCAGCCCAAAGAAAGGCGTGGGGACTGATGTCACCGTAATCGTACGAGAGACCGACAACTTGTGCGGCGTCGTTGACAGCGAAGGCCGTACTCTGCGTATCCATTCCGACGACGCCGAGGTCATTCGGAGTTCCGTTCCACAGCACCGCATGAAAGTTCGCGCTGGGGGTGGTTGAGAGTCCGGCCACGCTCCCGGAATCGTTGAGTCCCATTGCCGAACTCACCGGCCCCGCGACGGTGCCCAGGTCGGTCACGAGGTATTGATATGTCTCTGCATGAAGCGCTACCGGCGCCTGCATTAATATCGCCGCCGCGAGTTTGACGATCGCCTTGTTTCGCATGTTCATGGATAGGCTCCGAAAATCATTTCTTGTTCGTAGTCATCTGTCCCCATTGTCTGACAGTCTCCGCCTAGTCGTCGTCCGTCAGCCGGTGCGGAAATGGATCGGACGGAACCTCGGAGTGGCAAACAGTGCAGGTATCGATACGACCCGCGTGGCCCTGTGCGGTAATCGCCTGCACGTTGTCGGCCGCGGTGATGGTCGGCGTGATGGCGTGCGGGCTGCCGTGGCATGAGGCGCACATGATGCCCCGATGACCACGTGATTCCTTGAAGAGTTTGCCCGGTTCCTCGAACTCCCACGTGGGATGGTCGGCCTGATGGCACGATCCACAGAGCGGCTCATCGATCCACGGTCGCCGCCCGGGGTCGCCGACCGCGAGCATCGAGACGTGACAATCGTTGCACGCCATGCCGCGAGACAGGTGGATGTCTCGCTGACAAAGGGTACGAATCCCCGGATGGCAGGCGTAGCACTCGTTTTTCAAGCCAAGTTCGGCCATGCGGGGCGCGTGCGCCGTGTGCATGGCCGATGAGAAATTCGACACGCCCGGCAGGCCCGGCGCGCCCAGCGCGACATCCGCGTGGCAGGCCGCGCAGAGGACAGGTTTCTGATTGACAAGGGTCGTACCGTGCAGGCGATCGTGGTCTTCAAGGATATCCGTGGCGGTCGACACGCCGGGTGCATTGTGACACAGGTTGCAACTGATCTCCCATGAGACTGGAACGACCACCTGGGTCGTCCCCATGATGACGCCGTTTTGTCGCACGGTGACAGTCGCGAGCGGATACGGATTTTCGCGACCATTATCGTCGATCGGCGTCACGGGTATTCCCGTTGCGGCAAAATCAGTTCTGCCGGCTACGCGGGTCATGGGCCCCGAGAGTCCATTTCCGGTCAAGCCGATGTTCGGCGGGAGGTTTACGCCGAGCAGGGCATTCGCATACGTCCAGAAGTTGGTCTTGTCGGCGGATCGGGTGTTCGTAGGCATGACATATTGAACGGTGATTCCATTGGTGACGATTTCGGGGGAACCGTGGGTTCGATCGATCACCTGTGCGTGAAGATTGTTGAATGGCGGGAGAATCAGGAATTCGGAGCAGTCCTGATTCATGCAGTGCATGCCGAGGTCATTGAACCCGAGGACGACGAAGGGGGTATTGACCGCTCTTGGCTGGACCGGGTTGCTCTGCGCGGTTGCTGGAAAGGATGCCGCGAAGGCCGAATAGACGGCGACGCCGGCGCAGGCCAATGGCCGGCGGCGAATCGAATGAAACATGATCTACTCCTTCAAATGCTAAAGGTGACTCGCATGCGCTCGCCTGCCCATTCCACCCGATGATGACAAATGGTCTGTTGAAGGCAGCAACCAACAGATCACTCGTAATGCCAGCAACCGCCGTGCCCTGAACGCTTGTGAGGAAAGATTCACCAAAGCTGATGGAGACATACGGACTCATATCCTGCGGGAGAGAGCGAATGGCGTGCCCGGGCTTAACTGGGCACGGACGGACGGCGCTTCTTGAGAATCAGTTTCAGTCGATGTGTGTATCCAAGCGCCGTGACCGGGTGTGCACGCACGTAAGCGCCTCAGGAATTTCGACGGAGGCCCGTCAGTAATTTGCGGAGTATTCCGCCTCGTCGAGCACAGAATTCAAGCGCAGTCTGTGGAGATGGGCGATCAAAGGCCGCGGGCGGCGCGATTGATCGGTCCAACGTGCCGAAGCGGCTGTTTCAGGCTAGGATGCCTTTCATGGCGACGCAGCGGATACAGCGTGTTTTGGCATCGGCGGGGTTCGGCTCGCGCAGGGCTTGCGAAGAGATGGTCGAGCGCGGGCGGGTCGGCGTGAACGGCCACGTATCGCGGAAGCTCCCCATCCTTGTCGATCCCGAAAAGGACAGCATCAGCGTCGACGGGAAGATGGTCCGCGCGGAGGGGCTGGTCTATTACCTGCTCAACAAGCCCAAGGGCGTCTTTTGTACCAACGAGGACCCGGCGGGGCGCACGCGCGCGGTCGATTGTCTGGTCGGCGTGAAGGAGCGCGTCTATCCGGTCGGGCGGCTCGATGCCGACTCGATGGGGCTGCTCATTATGACCAATGACGGCGCCCTGGCACAGAAGCTCACGCATGCGCGCTACGGCGCGCCGAAGACGTACCGCGTCGAGGTGGCCGGGCTTCCCACCGAGGGCGACATTGCCAAGCTTCGCAGCGGCATGTGGCTGTCGGAGGGCAAGACGGCCCCGGCGCAGATCACGATCGTCCACAAGCAGCGCGACAAGGCCATCCTGGAAGTCACGCTGCGCGAGAGTCGTAACCGCGAGATTCGCCGCATGCTGGCGAAGCTGGGACATAACGTCCGCCGGCTGGTGCGCATTCGCATGGGCAAGCTGTCGATCGCCAAACTGCCGATCGGCGGGTATCGCAGGCTCACACCGTCTGAAGTCTCTTATCTCAAGGCGCTGGGCGACGGGACGGCGGGGGAGATGGATGCTCGCATTGCGTCACGGCCGCGCCGGCCGAGTCGCGGTCCGCGCAGGGCCGCGAAACCCGGCGGTCGCACAACGGCCGCTCGTGCACCTGCTTCGCGCGGTTCGTCGGCCGGCGCCGCGCGGCGATCCGATGCCCCTCGACCGCGACCTCGAAAAGGCGCGGCGCCCAAGCGCCGCATCCTCGGACCGGACGGGTCCGACGGCGAAGTGGTCAGGCGCCGAAGCGATCGCGGTTCGCGTTAGCCTTCGGCGCCGGAAGTCGGCGATGCGGGGCCTTGCGACTTCTCACGGTGGGCCGCGCCGACCAATTCGCCGACGTTGGCGAGGCCGTGGCGCGACAGATAGGCCGTCAAGCCATCGATGATCTGGATCGGCGTGGTCGGATCGACGTAGAGGGCCGTTCCCACTGACACAGCGCTGGCACCGGCGAGGATGAACTCGACGGCGTCGCGCCAATTGCTGATGCCGCCGATGCCGATGATCGGCACGCGGGCATCGCGGGCGACTTCCCGATAGGCCTTGTGCACCAGATGAACGGCCATCGGCCTGATGGCCGGGCCGGAGAGGCCGCCGGTCTGATTGGCCAGGACCGGCCGCTGCTTTTCGATGTCGATGACCATGCCGAGGAAGGTGTTGACCATCGAGAGGGCATCGGCGCCGGCCTCGACGGCGGCGCGGGCCGTGGCGGAGATGTCGGTGACGTTCGGCGAGAGCTTAACGATGAGGGCGCCGCGCTTCACTTCGGGGCGGACGGCCTGCACCAACTCCTTCAGCGAAGCGGGATCGGTGCCGAACATCAGGCCGTCGGACACATTGGGGCAGGAGACGTTCAGCTCAATGCCGGCGATCTCGGGGGCGGCGTCGACGGCGCGGCAGACGGTGACGTAGTCTTCGATGCTGTGGCCGGCGACGTTGACGAAGACGGCCGTTCCGAGGGTGGCGATCTCGGGGAGCTTTTTGGTCATGAACTCGTCGAGGCCGACATTGGCGAGGCCGATGGCGTTGAGCATGCCGCCGGGGGTCTCGACGATGCGCTGCGGGGCGTTGCCCATGCGCGGCTTGACGGTGACGCTCTTGGTGGTGAAGCCGCCGAGCTGCGAGAGGTCGACGTAGGGCGCATATTCGTGGGCGTAGCCGCAGGTGCCGGATGCGGTGAGGACGGGGTTCTTGAGCGTGGCCTTGCCGAGCTTCACGCTGAGGTCTGGCTTTTTCGCGGCGTCGGTCACGGGGCGAATCCTCCGCGAGGCATTGTCGGTGGGCGGGAGTTGAATGCAAACCGGGGGGCTTTGGCGGCGGTTTGGCGCTTGGCGGCGGGCGGCGGAGCGATGGAATCGTGCGCGAATCGCGCTCGCGCGGGGCGCAAAAGGCGAGGTGACCTACAAACGTCAAAACGCCGAAAAGTCAAAACGTCAAAATCCATGCATTTCGCGTTGATCATTCACTACTCCGACCTGCGATTTCGTGCCATGAGCGGCGAGAACCCAGGGTGACATACGGTGACACACGCGATTTTTTTCGATTGCAACTCGCGTGGCGGGCACGTGTTGGGGTGGTTCCCAAATCGGGCGGTTTTTGAGTGAAAACGGCATGGCACAAGGAGGGGCCAAGGTGTCCAGGGGCCACGGGGTCGAGGGTTTTGGAATGTGCATCGCGCGGGCATCGAGATTTCCATCGGCAGGCATGTGTCGTTCGATCTCCATTGATCAATACTTGCTCCGCGCCCGCGCCTGGGTATGGTTGACGAAGCGCACGATCCTTCGCGAGACATGGATGGTGCGGTGCTTTTCACTTGGATGGATTGCAGCCTGTGCAGGCCGAGGATGGGAGATTGCTTGGAAAAGTAGCATGTCCCCAAAAGCGCCCAAAAGCGTCCGTCGTATGGATACTTCCTGGGACGCCGCGATGCCGGTGATCCCGAATAGATGCTTGAGCGTTTCACGTTGCGTCGGCCCTCGCTCGTTGTTCTGGTGGCGCGAGGGCGATCTCCCTCCGCCTCGGGCTCCGGAAATGTGCGGAAGCCACCCCGCTGCGGCGACGGCTGCGATGGGCAGGTTCGACCGACACCGACGGCGACGGGAATGTGCGAAAAAGGCTTCCACGCAAATCCGGAACGTCCCACTTGACTCGCACCGCTTCATAGATGCTCAGCGTGCGCGCGGTAGGGATTCCAAGGTTCATCGCCAACGAGAGTAGTAGCGAAGAGCAACAGGATAGAGCATGTCGGATTTCATTTGTTAAGAGTCCTTTAGTCTAGGGCTCTCAGCACAAAACAAGTAAAAAAAAGCGTGCAACATGAATGGCTCGGGCCTATGATTTCATCCGCTCACAAGGAGCGTGTGAGAGGTCAATTCGCCGGTTGCGTTCTGCCCAGTCATACATATTTGCTTGAGGCGAAAGAAGGGAGGTCGAAGTAAGTCCATCGCTCCAAGGCGAATTGGCCGGAACCATCCTCCGAGCTGTTATGTGGCTTCATGGAGGAGCCGCGAGAAGTAAGAAGATTGATCTATGAGAAGGAGAACATTATGTCAGCGAGTTTTTCCGCGGGACTCAACTTCACATCACGGGGCATCGCCTTGGCGCTCGTTGTTTCCTGCATGGCCTTAGGATCGAATACATGGGCCGACTGCCCGGAGGATTGCTCAGAGGGCTTTGAGGCGTTAACGGACCCCTGGTATGGTCCGTGGACCGTAATCGCGATGCAGTCGGTACCGACCTATGAGGTCACAACACTTGCGGATTCCTCTACAAACGGCGTCCCGAACAGCGGTACGCTTCGATATGGAATCGAGGTCTTGACCGGCCCACGAAACATTATCTTCGACGACGCAATTAACGGCGAGATCGCCCTGACGAAGAATCTTAGGCTCCTTGATGCGCAATATGTCTGGATCGACGGAAGCGAGGGCCGCGAGACATCCGGCTCGGGCATTACGATCACCGGCGCTGAATTCGAGATTATCAATTCGTCGTTTATCGGGGTTCGATATCTGCGTTTCAGGCCCGGCACGAGCGCCCTTCATTGCTCGGTCGCGGTGGAGGTGCTCGGCATTCAGGTTGGCGAAGGAGAGACCTGCCGGGTGCACGACATCCTGATCGAGCATTGTTCCATGACAGACGCACGTGACGACACGTTTGGTGTTGGAGGCCGGACGTGCCGTGTGGAAGTCCGCAACTGCCTGATCGGTGGCGGCGAACTGTTGTCGCAGTCGAAAGGCGGATTATCAGGATGGGGTGACGAATGCACGTACCCGCCCTTTTTCTGGGATGGCTGCGACTTGTACCTCAGCATGCACCACAACATTATCACCGACGCGAACTATCGCATGTATCGGATCGGGGGCCCAAGCCGAAATGACTTCTACAATAATGTTGTTGGCAATTACGGAAAGGCAACGGACCTGATTGCTTTCATGAACATCTGGGCGGAGGGCTGGTGCCCGCGTGTCAACATCGTCGGTAACTATTTCCGCGCTCCCAAGACAAAGATTGACTACGGGTTTTACTGGCAAGGCAGCGAAAAGCATTACAAACCGGCGGCGGGACCGATTGTCGGTGAAATTATAACTGAGGAACAAACGTGTCCTCCGGGCAAAGCGCCGTTGTGCATCATTGACTACGGCGAGATTAATGATCCGTTTAACGCTGATTCCGTTTACCTCAATGGAAACATCTATTCGTATTGGACGTACTCCTGCGTGTCAACGGGATCGGGATGCACAGGCGATGTCGAGACAGGACATCGAACCACGACTCAACCCGCCGATCAGTGGGAACTCACTGCTGATACTGAAGGCGGATTCGTGACCTGGAACGGATATCCGAACTGGCCGACTCGGTTTCAGGCGGAATCGCCTGTTCTTGCCGACACCAATTCCATGACGCCGGAGCTGCCACCGCCATCCGCCGACACATTGAGTTGGAACTCCGGTTCGGACCCGACCAGCAATGCGCTCTGCGACGATCTTATTGGCCTGACGGATGATGATCCCGTTACCTACGGCGCTGGACCCGGTTGCAGGTTGCCATTGAATGCTCCGGTTCCAGATGCACGGGACTTTACCCTTTTGAATCAACTTCGCGCTGGCGTGCCTTCGTTCCGTGACGAAAGTCCGACGATCGGTTATGGACCGGGGCCGGCGAGTAACCCGACGCCGGACGACGAGGAGTCTTGTGTGGCTGCCGGCACGCTTATGCTGGACTGGGATGCAGCGACAGAGGCTGACTATTACCGAGTCTGGTTCTGGGCGGACGGCCAGAGCCCGACAATGGTGTCGTCATCCAGCGAACTAACAGCCACGCAATACGAAGTGAATGTCAGCGCCAATACGACGTATCACTGGCGGATCGAACCGAGGAATGGATGCGGCTCGGCGAGCTCACAGGCAATGGTTGATTGGACGTTTGACACGAACACGGGGCCAGGCGTTGCAACTTCGCCAAGCCCTGCCCATTTTGGAATCCTTTGTAACAACGGTACTCCCGTGTCGTACTCTTCACTCACACTTAGCTGGACGGCAGGAGCGAATGCGGAGACATTCGATCTATACGTCTGGCGTTCGACTGACTCGGAGCCGGGCACGCCGACCGCATCGGGTCTGACTTCTCCGACTTACACGGTCAGCAGCCTGGAGGCCAACCGCTGCTACCACTGGCGTGTTGTGAGTCACGGCGAGTGTGGATCGACGCCGACGGCCATTTGGAGATTCAAGACGCAGCCCTGATCGCCCGTTGTCTATCGGCAATAGGTGTAAGAGTTTCTGCATATTCCTGGTGTGCAACGGCTCCGCGGCGGATGTCCTCCGTCGCGGACTTTCTATTTAATGGGCGAACCAAGTTGCGTTGAGCGTACGTCTTTGGGCAGCACTGATTGTGCGTTGCCGGAACTTCTCAGCCAATTCGCACCTTTCATCTTCTAATCGTAAAGCCTGTTTCAGTCAGGATTGGGGCTGTCTTCGCCAGGGCGGTGGGAGGTTTGGGCCTTGCGCTCGGTGAGGTAGTCGACGGCGAGGGCCAGGCCTTTGCGGTAGGGGAGGGTCAGGACGATGAAGAGCACGGCGGCGACGAGGACGATCGCGCGGGCGAGCCAGATATTCTCCGGCTGGATGAGCAGCATGGCGATGATGATGAGACCGGTGAAACCGGCGGTGGAGTAGTACATGAACCAGTAGGAGTTGCCTTCGAGCGGTTCGTATTTGAGGGCGCACTGGTCGCACGCTTCGGCGAGTTGATACCAGCCGACAAACAGCCGGCCTCCGCCGCATCGCGGGCACCGCCGGCGCAGGCCGCGTGCGAGGACGCGGAGAGACGGGGTGGAATCGGGGTTTGGCATGCGGGGATCATACGCGAGCGCGGGGCGGGCGGCTCTTGAGTGCAGACTGCGGATTTCGGGAGACAAATTGCCGGCCGGCGGTGGAATTTGCTAACAGACGGCGGGAATAAGTCGTATCATTGTTGCTGTTTGAAGAGGAGGACCGGCCGTCGGCATGCCGGGATCACAATGGGCCCCGCCACTCACAGCAAACTATCCGCAGTGGTTTCGGCTCATTAGTCTGCATTGTCCGATCTCGGAATCGACGAATCGGAACCGTGCGCTCGCGCACGCCAGTGTATGGGCGGCAGGAAGTGGCCTATGTTCGACATGACCATGACCCATCGAGTTACCGCCGGGTGTGTGGCCGTCGCCATTATTCTCGCTTGCCAGTTCCCAGTACACGCAGATTGTCCGAACGGTTGGAAGTCGGGAGGCGGGCTACCGGGCGTTGACGGCCAGGTGATGGCGGCCACTGGCTGGGACCCTGACGGACCCGGACCCATGGAAGAAATGCTGATCGTCGGGGGCTCATTCGCAGCATCGGGCGGTGTGTTTTCCAACAGCATTGCGGCATGGGACGGCCATCGTTGGCAGTCGCTCGGCGGCGGCATGACGTGGCCGTGGCCCTCCGAGAGCAGAGTTTATTCATTGCTCGTTTTCAACGGGAAGCTGATTGCCGGTGGGTCGTTTTCACGGGCTGGTTATGTGGACGCGCGTAGTGTCGCATCCTGGGACGGCATTCGGTGGCGCGCGCTAGGAGAAGGTCTGCCGGGATTAGTTCTCTCATTATGTGAATACAATGGAGAACTCTTTGCAGGTACGTATGAGGATATCGCTGATCCCCGTGGGTGTGTGTTTCGCTGGGATGGGTCAAGCTGGCATCCCGTCGCGTACACCGAGGGGCGCGATCACGGGGTGTTGGCGCTGTGCGTCTTTAATGGCGAACTCATTGCATCCGGCACACTTAATGTCATCGAAGGGTTGGAAGTGACCGGTGTCGCGCGCTGGGATGGAACGACCTGGCGGGCGCTTCAGGGAGAGATATCCGGAAGCTACGGAGCCGCTTTGGCACTGGAAGTCTTCGATGGGAGTCTCTATGCGGGCGGCGTGTTCGACTCCGTCGATGGAGTCCTGTGTCCGGGTATCGCCAGATGGGATGGCGAATCGTGGCATGGCCTCGGAACGGAGAGTTTTTCGCTTTGGCTCGTTTTCGCGCTAAAGAGCGTGGGCGATCGTCTCATTGTCGGGGGATACTTTGATGCGGACTCGGAGTCGAACACTCCCACGGTCTGTGCATGGGACGGTGAGGGCTGGAGCCGATTGGGAGAAGGCGGAGACTTGGAGACCACGGCGATTTGCAGCTATCGAGACGAGATCGTCGTCGGCGGGTGGAGCTTTGGCAATTCTCTACCGTATACGTGGGGCGTGGCGCATTTCGATGGGTCCGACTGGGTTTCCTTTTGCGACGGTCTAAATGACTACGTCACTGCCATGACGACGTATGAGGATTCGGTGGTCTTTGGCGGCCCATTTACAGCGGCCGGCGGGAAGCGCGTTCATTCCATCGTCAAGCGATCGGGAGATGAGTGGCAGTCTTTGGGGCAAGGATTCTCGATGGAATGCGTTTCGGGAGTTGAAACCAACGGCGGCTGTACGCTATCGGTCAATGCGCTACGGGTGTTCGAGGATGACTTGATCGCCGCCGGGCGGTTCGATCTTGCAGATGGAGTGCGCGTGAAGGGAATCGCGAGATGGGACGGCGCTGCCTGGAAACCCATGGGAAGTGGATTCAGCGGAACGGTCCATGCACTCACAGAACACGAGGGAAAGCTATATGCCGGTGGGGTTTTTTGGTCATCCGGGGGAACGACGGTTCGCTGCGTCGCCCAGTGGGACGGCGCCGGCTGGATACCTCTGGGAAGCGGACTCGGCGGCCCCTATCCAAGGGTGTACGCACTGCTCAGTTATGAAGGAAAGCTGATTGTCGGAGGGTACCAGTTGTTTGGGTCATCGTCCGACCGCATTTCCATCGCCGAATGGGATGGCGTCAACTGGACACCGATCAAGTTAAACATGATCGGCGAGCCTGTGTATCGGCTCGCGGAGTTTCAGGGAGAATTGATTGCAGCGGGGAGTATCGGCGTGCAGGGTCTTTCCGGGCCGACTCCATTCATACTTAAGCGACAGGAGGATTCCTGGCAGGTATTCGAAGGCGGGATCACCAGCATTCTCTCGAATCCCGTCAGCATGCTTAACACAGTTGGTGACAGGCTGATCGTCGGCGGATTTTTTTCGTCAGCGGGCGGCGTTCCTGTCAGAAACGTCGCGCAATGGGATGGCGCCAGATGGTCGCAATTCGGCGACGGGCGCGCTGACCCAGTTGCGGCAATTGAGTTCGTTGGACAAGACATCATTTGTGCCACAGGCATCTACGATTCTGCCGAGCAGTTTGTCAGCATCGGATACGCAACCTGGGGTCCGGTGGGGCCGGTGTTCCATTCGGAACCTGCATCGGTTTCCGCCTGTCCTGCGACAATGGCGACTCTCGCCGCGGAGGTCGAGGTGGTTGGTTCGGCGGATTATCAGTGGTTTCGGGATGGCGTGACCTTGGTCGACGACGGTCGTTATTCGGGGGCAACGACGCAGACGTTGACGATTGCAGCGGCCGATCTGGATGACGAAGGGCTCTACTGGCTACGCGCCTCGGACGATTGCGGCACGACGCAGAGCGCACCGGCCCTGGTGAATATTCCGTGCTGCGGAGCGCGGGCGGATGGGGATTTGAATAATGACGGCGTCACCAACGGGCTCGATCTTCAATACTTCCTCGACCGCATGCTGAGCGGATCGCGGGCGGCGTCGGTCGTTTGTGGCGCGGATTTCAACTACGACCGGATACTCGACGCGCAGGATGCACATGCCTTGGCCGAGCTATTGATCCATTGAAAAACCGGACGCTCTCGTCACGCAAGTCAGTCGCGGGCGCCTGATCTTCGCTTCTTGATGAAGGCGGCGATGTCGCGGCCGTCCACGGCGCCGTCGGCGTTCACGTCGGCAGCGCACTGGGCATCGGGATCGGCGGAGGATGCATCGAGCAGGACCTGCACAAACGGCTCAAGGTCTTCCGGGCCCAGGTGCGAATCGCCGTCGACATCTCCTGCGCGTCGGGTCGGGCATAGGTCGCACGCGTCGCCGATTACGTCGTCGTCGGCGTCGGACTGCGACGCATTGCTGATGGCCGGGCAGTTGTCCTCAATGTTGATGATGCCGTCGGCGTCGAGGTCGTGATAGTTCATGGCCCAGAGCTCGCGGCCGGCGATCTGGTCGCTGGCGCGGAAGTAGAGAAGGTCGCCGCTGATGGTCAGCTCCGCGGGGTCGGACGAGGCGGGGCCGGGGGCGATGTCGGGCAGCTGCGCGGTGCCGGCCTCGGTGCCGTCGGTGTACCAGAGTTCCATGCCGGCGGCGTCGGTGAAGGCAGTGAAGATGACCAGTTGCCCGTAGGGGAGCTTGACGAAATTGTCCGGCAGGCTGCTGCTGTTCGTGCCGGTCCGGATGTCTTTGATCATGAAGGTGCCGGGAATGGTGCCGTCGCTTCGCCAGGGCTCGTCGCCGTGGACGCCGTCGTTGGCGGTGAAGAAGAGGAGATTGCCGACGGCGGTGAGGCTCTTCGGGTGAGCGCCGACGCTGCCGGGGCGAATGTCTTTGACCCTGCGCGTGCCGACGTCGGTGCCGTCGCTCCACCAAAGCTCAACGCCGGCGCCGTCGCCCGCGTCGGCGGTGAAGTAGACTTTGTCGGCGACGGCGGTAAGCCAGTCGATGTCTGATCCTTCGGGGCCGGGGCGGATGTCTTTGACGAGGATCGTACCTTCCGGCGTACCGTCGGACTTCCAGAGTTCGAGACCGGCCAGGTCGCTTCCGGCGATAAAGAACAACTGACTGTCTACAGTTAATAGGCTCGTTGGGCGATGGTCGGGGTTGGGCCAGATGTCCGCAAGAACACCGGTGCCGAGTTCGGTGCCGTCGGATCGCCAGAGTGCGTCGTGCGAAGGTTGGGACGTCGGGACGGGCTGGGCGGTGAAGTAGGCGGCATTACCGACGCGCGTCATTTCGCGGATCGGCGCCGCGGCGTCGCCGCTGCTGATCTCCTTGAGCTTGGATGTACCGGGGAGGGTTCCGTCTGTTCGCCAGAGGTCGTCGTCGCGGTTCTGGCCGGTGAGCGGAAAGATCGCCGCGCCGTTGACGACCGGCAAAGGGGACTCGATTGCGTACAAGGACTTGTTTGCGGCGGCGAGTGATGCGCCGATATAGGATTCGGCGGGGAAGCCGGTCGATGTCCAGATGTCGAGCGTCGTGGTGTTGTTGCGAGCGCCGAAGAAAATCAGTTTGTCAGCCAGTGACGTGAGGCCGACCTGGAATGGGGGATCGAAGGACTGGTCACCGGGCCCCGTTGAGACGGGGATCGTTCCTGGATTAGTGCCATCGCTTCGCCACCATTCGGTGCCGACGACGCCGTTATCGCAGAGGAAGAGGAGCGAGCCGTCGTATGGCGTCAGTTCGCGCGGATCGGAATGGGCGTGTTCGTCGCGGACGTTCTTAACGAGTGTTGTTCCGACGGGCGTACCGTCTGTCTTCCATAGCTCGATACCAGAGGCGCCCATCTCGGCGATAAAGAAGAGCTGACCGAGCATCGGCGGGAGGATTCTCGGATTGGAGGAGCCGGCGATCAGGTCGGCGAGGAGGAAGGTGCCTTCTTCTGTTCCGTCGGATATCCAAAGTTCGCGGCCGATGGCAGTGGTCTCGGCCGTGAAGAAAAGCCCGCCGCCGAAACTTGTTAAATGATTGGGCCCGCGTCTGTAGACGTTGTGATCCGTTCGGATGTCCTTGATGACGACCGTTCCAAGTTCGGTTCCGTCGGTCTTCCAGAGTTCCTCGCCGACAGTCGTGTTGGATGCGACAAAGAACAGTTTTCCGTCGTGCCAGGTAAATGCATGCGGGGTAGAACTAGACGCCCCTGGATAAATATCTTTGACCAACTGCGTGCCGGCGGCCGTTCCGTCAGACCTGCAGAGTTCCCAGCCTTTTTCTGTCTCTCCTGACCTTCGAACGCGTCCTACGAAGTAAATCGCGTCACTCGTCGTAAAGAGAGAATATGGAGAGATGATGTACGCGGATTGCGAGTAGGGGAGGACGACCATTGTGCCCGGCTCGGTGCCGTCGGTCTTCCAAAGGAGTCGTTGATAGTTCGTTGTACTCGACGTTGCAACGAAGTACACACCCCCACCCCACGCGGTGAATTCGTATGGATACGAGGGATAATCGGACGCGGGATCAATGTCCTTGAGCAAGCGGGTGCCGGCGTTGGTGCCGTCGCTTCTCCACGGCTCAATGCCGTGCACGCCGTCATCCGCGGCGAAGTACAGGATGTGGTTGTGGGCGAGGAATTCCACGGCCGCGCAATCGCGCGGGCCGGGCCAGATATCTTTCACCAGCGTTGTTCCTACGGCCGTGCCATCGGTACGCCAGAGTTCCAGCCCGGTTGAGCCGTCGTCGGCCAGAAAGTAGAGCACGGTGTCATCGAGCGCGGCGAAAGCGGGATGGCTGGAGAGTGGGCCGGCGTGGACATCGCGCAGCAAAGCTGTGCCCGCGGGCATTCCATTGCAGACCCAGGGCTCGCGCCCGTGAATTCCGTCGTCGGCGAAAAAGACCAGGAGGCCCGCGAGAACGGTGACGGATGCTCCCTCAGAGCTCTCCGGTCCTGTCCTGATGTCGGCGACAAGGCGTGTGTTAACGGCAGTCCCATCAGTGGCCCACAGTTCGTCGCCATGCGTGCCGTCGCTGGCGAAGAAGTAAACCTGTGAACCCAGGCGCACGAACGAGTGCGGCCATGAGCCGACCTGCCCGGGATGAATGTCTTTCACAAGGGCCGTGCCGCCGGGTGTGCCGTCGCTTCGCCAAAGCTCAACGCCGTCGGTGCCATCACACGCGAACAACATCAGCGCAGGTGACATCTCAATGAACTCGCCGATGTGGTCGGTGTCCAGCCCGCCGGGGTTGGGTAACATGCGAATGTCCGTGACGATTGACGGAGACGATCCCGACGCATAGACAGCAAGAACCAATGGAACGAACGAGGCGAGAAGGTGGCAGCGGCAATCGTGAATTGTTGAACTCGATCGGCCGCGGCGTGTTTCATACTCGTTAGGCTGCAGCGTGTTCATTTCTCGATCCTCCGCATCGTGGTTGAGGACCCGGTCGAGAGCCCTTCGGATCGATCAGTAGCGATGGGATGCGAGACTCCGAAGTAGTAGCCCAGCGGAAGGGGCATGGTGTCGAACCTGCCCCAGGTGCCGCGTGCGTCGTATTCCCAATACCCAAGGACATGTTCGTAATAGGTGTCGTCTCCGAAGTCCGCGTAGGCGGCATGGCCGTCGGCGTAGTTGGTGAGGAAGTATCCGCGTCGACCGTGATTGCCCTCAAGTTCGCCCTGCTGGATGAAGCCCCAGACGTTATTGGTGAAGAGTGTCTGAAATACTCTCGTCTCAAAGAAAGCGAGAGTTTGTGAGGGAGAGGGCACCCTGCTCGCCGGTGTGCCGAACAGGCCTACGGAAAAGACGTCAATACCTCCTCCCCCCATGCCGCCGCTGAAAGAGTTTCCCTCGAATTGCAGATTATTGAGCCGAAACGCGACGCCATTCCCCTTGAAGTACGGTGTTTCTGTCTCCAACGGATTTGAGCCAAACTGTGGCCAGCGCTGCCAGCCGAAGTCATCCCCGAGACATTGAAATGGTTTGAAGAAGGAGGTGTCACCGGGGGCGGTTTCGGCTCCGCTGATCTTCTGGCCGAAGAGTAGATAATTGAAAGGGCGCGTCCGAGGGTCGAACTCCTGACCCCATCCGACATAAGGCATCGTTCCAGGTCCGCCGCCGTAGTCGGCATAGCCGGCGAAATAGAAATTCAGGGCCCGAGGGTGAACGGGACCGAGTACTCCGTCCGGGTCGCGGGCGGCGTAACTGGCCATGAGTTGAGCGAGGACGCGGAGGTTGCTTTTTTCAGCGTCGATCAGGGCTGCGGATCTGGCGTTGGAGATGCCTGGGATGACGAGCCCGAGCACGAGGGAAAGGAAAGAACCTGCGGCGAGGACCTCGACGACGGTCAGGCCGGGCCGCGCGGAGCGAGCGCGTGACATGGGTGTGGCCTCCTTCGGGCGGGCGCGCAAGCGCGGGCGAACGACGCCGCGTGCTGACGCGCTGAAATTGCTGCAAACGGTGTGCCGCGGGAGGGGCCTATTCTGGAATGAAAAGAAACAGAACAAAAAATGCGGATTGATGAATCATAATGGCCCTCTCCGCAGGTAGCCGGGAGGCGGACAATCATCCTCCTCACCGCCTAATCCTACGCGTGTGGCTAAGTGTCCTTCCAATCGCGGGCAGGAAATCCCCGAGGCAACTGAGAATCACGCTGGGGATATCTCCCTCAGTGGAGATGCGACCCATCACTTCCAATTGGCTGCGCCGATTCGGCTCAATCCGTCGCCGTGCAGGCGTGCCAGTGGCGAAACAGCACGATGGCAAACCACAGGCCGCCGATGGCGTACGCCGCGCCGCCGTACCAGCCCTGCTCGGGGTATTGGCCGTTGAGCGACTCCAACGCCGAGCCGGTGCCGATGGCGTAGAAGACGAAGAAGACCAGCAGAAACGTGCCGAAGAAGTAGCGATCAGTGTCGCGCAGGGACTTGTTCCCCTCGAGCCAGGCTTCCCAGGTGGTGATGCCTTCCATGTGCGGCTCGACGTGGTGCTTGAGGTAGGTGCCGGCGCGGATGATCGAGTTCTGTTCCATCACAAAGGCGAGCATCAGCACGAGGATGATGAACGGCATCGAGGCGGAGGCGAAGACCGCGTTGGACGCCAGGGCAGCGTAGCCGACGGCCGGGATCACCATCGTCCCGAGGACGAGGATGATGAAGATGCGGGCCTTGCTGGCGCGAATCTCATCGCGGAGCGTCAAATACTGCTGCTTCATGAATTCTTCGATCGGCATGGGAATACCTCCAAGGGTGGGCTTTGGTTTCGGCATTGGCTCACGCACTCTCCCCCGCATCATTATGCGTCGGATGGTGGGTTTTTGTCGAGCATTTGCGATGTAAATCAGGAAAAGCGGCCCATTCGTCGCTCATTGGACGCCGTTTGACGCTCGAAATTGTCCCCAATTTGCGTTTGCCTGCACCGGCACCGACACTAGGGCGTATGGCGGAATCAAGATACAGTCGAAAGCCCGGAGATCGACCGCAGCGCCGGCCGAAGCCGGGCGGTGGCGGTCGCGGTCCTGCGCCAAGCGGCCGGCGCGATGACGATGCCGGGGCCGCGGCCCCGGTGGGCGCTCAGTCGCCGTGGGTGCAACTGCGCTCGGCATCGTTTCACCCGTTCATTTTTGAGCGCATGGTGCGGACGGCCGACCCGGCGGCGCGGCCGGGCGACGTGGTGAATGTTTACGACAAGATGGGGCGCTTCTTCGGTCGCGGGATGTACAGCCCCAAGTCGCAGATCGTTTTGCGCATGCTCTCGCACGACGATCGGCCGATCGACGACGCGTTCTGGCAATTGGCGGTCGCCCAGGCGGTTGCGTTTCGCCAGACGCTCAACCTCGACGCGGTGACGGACGCGTATCGGCTGGTCCACGCCGAGGGCGACGGGCTCAGCGGGCTGATTCTCGAGCGCTACGCCGATTGTCTGGTGATGGAAGTCTTCTCGCTGGGAATTTATCAGCGTGCGGCGATGCTGATGCGCGCGGCGGCGGAGGCGATGGGACCGCCCACAAGCCTAGACCGGCCGGACAGGGCGTCGCCGACGTGGCGAACGATCATCCGCGCCGATGAGGCGATCGAGCGGATCGAGGGCTTTCGCGTTCGCGCCGACGAGCGGGAGATGACCGGAAAGGTGACGATCCGCGAGCACGGCATTCGCTATCGCGTCGATGCGTCGGGCGGGCAGAAGACCGGCTTTTTCTGCGATCAGCGCGACAACCGCAAGCGCCTGGCGACGCTGTGCAAAGATGCCACGGTGCTCGACGGCTGCTGCTACACGGCGGGCTTCGGACTGGCCGCGATGGTGCTCGGCGGGGCGAAGGAAGTGACCTCGGTCGACATCGACGAAGGCGCCCTGGCCATCGCCAAGGAAAACGTGAACCTCAACAACACGCGCATCAGCCTGGTCCACTCCGACATGTTCAACTATCTGCGGCAGATGCTGGCCATCAATCGGCAGTTTGACGTGGTCATCCTCGACCCGCCGAAGCTGGCGACGTCGCGCACGCTCGTCGACGAGGCCCTGCGGAAGTACCACGACCTCAACAGCCTCGGCATGAAGATGGTCCGCCCCGGCGGCATCCTGCTGACATGCAGTTGCAGCGGCCTCATCTCGCGCGACATGTTCATGCAGACGGTGCAACGGGCCCGGCCGATGGGCAGAAACCTGCAACTGTTCGAGTACACCGGCGCGGCGGCGGACCACCCGGTGATGATGAGCTGCCCGGAGTCGGCGTATCTGAAGGCGGCATGGTTCCGGGTGCTTTGATCCAGCCAAATAGGATGAGACGAGGCACGTGCGATTCTCAGTCGCAGTGAAGTAGCCGAAATGATGCGTAGCATCTTTCTGATGATGAATAAAAGCATGCGCTCGTGGGCCTTCCTGGTCCCAGTGGCGACGTTGGCATTTCTCGGCTGCTGTTCCCAGAGGACGGGACACGATGCCCGAGTTTTGATGAATGTCTCGCTGGTCGGTCAGATGCGCGCGGTCATGCGCGAGGGACACACCGAGGCCCGCATCGCACTCGTTGATCTCACCTGCGAGCCGCACGCCTTCGCGGTCGGCGCCATGGCCGGCCTTGACGGAGAAGTGACCGTCATCGACGGCGAGGTGTGGATCACCCGCGTTGCAAAGGGTCGGCCGGTCACGTTCGGCCCGCACGCCGCACCTGCCGACCGTGCCACCTTGCTTGTCAGCTCACACGTGTCGGCGTGGCGTTCGATGACCCTGCCCGCCGCGGCGGCCGGCGAAGCCCTCGAAGCCATGATCGAGCACTCCGCCCGCGAGAACGGACTCGACACTTCCCGCCCCTTCCCTTTCCAGATCGAGGGCGAACTATCCGCGCTCGACCTGCACGTCATCAACGGTTACTGCCCGCATAGCGGGGGTGACGCCTCGGACGCCAACAAGCCGTGGACGTTTACGACGACCGCCCGGACTCCTGCCAAGATCGTCGGGTTCTTCGCGAAGAACTCCGAGGGCGTCATGACCCATCACGACACCACCATTCACGCGCACGCCATCATCCGGCTCGGCGAAGGCCCTCTCACCGGCCACGTGGACTCGTTCGCGGTCCATGCCGGAGTCACGCTCGTACTCCCCACCGCTCCGCAATGACCGAACACTCCTGGATTTCCAAAAGGCGGCGCCTCTCTTACACCTTGTCGCACTGCGCGGGCAAGTGCGCCCGTGCCGGGAGATTCCGACGGGACGGAATGCGCGCAACTCAACTCAACCACAAGACCGTCGGTTCATTCGACGAAATTAACTTGCGACCCCGCCGTGAGGTATGGTAGTCTCGCCAAGGTCAACTCTCGCAATCTTAGGAGACCTGTTATGCCCGTGCAATCGACTCGACACTTGGCAGCCGGATGGGCGATCCTCACGATCGTCATGGTGATCCCTTCCCCCGCGGCGGCCCAATCCAACGAAAGCTTTCGGCCCGTGGTCTGGACCTCGGCGTTGATTGTGTCCGACTTGATCGAATATTCCGCCGAGTTTCAAAGCTCCGGCGAAGACAAGGACTATTTCTTCCTGAATGTGGTACGCGACGATGGAACCTGGGTCATTCAAAACCTGCCGGTCGGTTATGAGCCAGGCCTTTCAAAAATCGCCACCGTCATTCCCGCTTCGGTCTTTCAAACCGGCGCCTCGTATCACACGACGTTTCAAGCGAACTACGCCACTGACGCGCCGCCCTTCGTCGCCGGGCAGGCCGTGGTTCAACTCATTGGACTTCCCGTCAGCTATCTGGTCAACGGCGGGTCGTGCCGGGACGGACAAGGCAGCTTTACGGACCCTGGCGCCGCGCCGACTTTTCCGCTCCAATTCGTCGCGCCACCGCCCGCCCCACAGCCTCCGTTCGACGTGACTTACCACAAAGACGTGCCCGATCTCGCGCAAGGCCCTAACGAGTGCGGCCCGACATCGGTCGCCAACAGCCTGACCTGGCTCGACAACGAACACACGTCAGTAACGACAAACATGTCCACGGCGGAATTGCGTGATACCCTGAAGGATGCCGATCACATGATGACGGATCCGAATTCGGGCACGAGCGATGCGGACTTTCTCGCGGGCAAGCAAGCCCTTGTCAATGAACTCGGACTCCCCATCGATACGACGACGATAGGCGGGGGGCCGGGTTCTCTTCCCAGCGGCGACAACATCAAGAAGGCGCTGGCGGAAGGTGCCGATGTCGAGCTTTCGGTTATCTGGGCCGGCGGCGGTGGGCACTGGGTAACGGTCGTCGGGGCGATCAACTTCGGAATGCAGTGCGGCGTTTGGATCAATGACCCAGACGATGGCGAGGAGAAATCGCAGTTTCATTTCCTGGACGTGCGCGCCGACGGCAAGATGTCGCTTCGCGGGTATGGCGACGGCAATACGGTCGATTTGACCATCGCGGAAAAAGTCCGACCGCCATCGCTGCTCGCCGTCCTATTCCCCTTCTGTGGATTCGGCGGTTTGATGCCGCTGCTGACAATTCCAATAGGCATCCTTGCAATGCGCCACAGCCGTCGCAAACCGATCTGAGCAGCACCCGCCTGCCCTTGACGCTGTACCCGGTGTCAAAGGTCAGCCGCCGGGCCGAGGCGGCTTGGTTCCGGGTGCTTTGAGGGCGAGTGTCCTAAATGGCTGATATCGGCTCTGCTATATTGACGGATCACGCTAAGGGACGGATGGCTTGTCGCCACATCGACGAGTCCGAGGTTCGACGGGGCGCTTTTGGGGACATGCTACTTTTCCAAGCAATCTCCCATCCTCGGCCTGCACGGGCTGCAATCCATCCAAGTGAAAAGCACCGCACCATCCATGTCTCGCGAAGGATCGTGCGCTTCGTCAACCATACCCAGGCGCGGGCGCGGAGCAAGTATTGATCAATGGAGATCGAACGACACATGCCTGCCGATGGAAATCTCGATGCCCGCGCGATGCACATTCCAAAACCCTCGACCCCGTGGCCCCTGGACACCTTGGCCCGTCCTTGTGCCATGCCGTTTTCACTCAAAAACCGCCCGATTTGGGAACCACCCCAACACGTGCCCGCCACGCGAGTTGCAATCGAAAACAATCGCGTGTGTCACCTTATGTCACCTTGGATTTTGCTCTGGCGGCCGGCTTACTTACATGCGAGGAAGGGAGCCCTACAATCGAGGACCGGTGCGCTGCCCGCGTAAGGTCACGCGGCAGAGGTTCGCCAGCGCAGCGCGGCAGGAACGGAAACCTAAAATGGGGCTCATTGTATCTCTCATCTTAATGACCGTCATCGGCGGGCTCACGCCGATCGGCGCGCGGATGGCGGTGGATGAGATTCCGCCGATGTTTGCGGCGTGGCTGCGATTTGGGTCGGCGGGAATTCTCCTCTACGCGACCATGCGGGCGC